>Ga0066187_1000691_pt1 | contig 10982 bp, 12 predicted proteins | sample WorMetexBAHAMAS1_FD_58706 | JGI IMG/M metagenome (GOLD analysis project Ga0066187, IMG submission 58706) | Marine gutless worms symbiont microbial communities from Max Planck institute for Marine Microbiology, Germany - Inanidrilus exumae... | ecosystem: Host-associated > Annelida > Digestive...
TATGGGGAAATTTAAGTTGCCGTTGACAGCGCCAGGCTCCGCGATAAAGCCCGCCTGCCGCCAGGCGTCCTGCACCTGAAATCCGATTGCGGACTGTTGGACGAAACCACCATCTTCGCGACGCCGCGCCTCGCCACCAGCGGTTGCTTCAGCGATTACGACGTGATCGAAACGCCGGACGGCGAAGAGGGATCGGCCAACCTGATCCGCGTCAACGACGTGGTCCTGGTCGCCAAAGGATACCCGCGAACGGCAGCGTTGTTACGCTCGAAGGGTTATCGGGTCGAGGCCGTTTCAATCGGCGAGGCGGCGAAACTGGACGGCGGCCTGTCCTGCATGTCGCTCCGGTTCCAGGCGTCATGAGGGGGCCGCCAGGCGCCCCCATCATCCGCGCGGCGTCACGCCGCCGATGCGCAGCGTCACCGGCGCGTGGTCCGAGGGCGGCGCCCAGTTGCGGGCGTCCTTGAGGATGGAGATGCCTTCCAGGAGCGGCGCCAGGTCCGGCGACACCCAGGCGTGATCGAGGCGGCGCCCCTTGTCGGCCGCCTCCCAGTCGGCGGCCCGGTAGCTCCACCAGGTATAGGCGTGGACGTCGGGTTTGATGAACTTGCGCACGGCATCGGTCCAGCGCCCGGCCTGCTGGAAGGCATAAAGGGCGGCGATCTCGACCGGCGTGTGGGTGACGACGTTTTTGAGGCGCTCGTGCGACCAGACGTCGGTCTGCAAGGGCGCCACGTTGAAGTCGCCCATCAGGACCCGGGGCGGACCTTCGGCGCCGCGGGCCTGCCACCAATGGGTCTGGGCGTCGAAGAAGTCGAGCTTGTGGCGGAACTTGGGGTTCTTGATGGGATCGGCGATGTCGCCGCCGGCCGGGATGTAGAGGCTGTGCACCTCCAGGCAATCGAAGGCGCCGTTGCCGGTCGTGACGGCGATGTTGGCGAACAGGTGCCGGCAGTCCTCACGGCCGCACCACGACAGGGTATCGGGCGCGTCGAGAGGAAATCGCGACAGGAGGGCGACGCCGTTGTAGCCCTTCATGCCGTGGACCGCCTGGTGCGGATAGCCCATGGCGGCGATGTCGGCGGCCGGGAACAGGTGATCCTGGACCTTGGTTTCCTGCAGGCAGATGACGTCCGGGTCCTCGGCCTCGATCAGGTCGCGAAGCCCGTCCAAGCGCTTGCGCACGGAATTGACGTTCCAGGTGGTGAGCGTCAGGGCCATGGAACCGGCCGGCGCCTACTTGTTCAGGTCCTTGAAAATGGGCTCGCTGTAGCGGAACAGTTCGGGATCGAGCTCGGTGTTGAACAGCGGTCCCAGCAGCGACACCGTGGTGGTGATGCCCTGGGCGTCGGTGACCAGCCACTTGCGAAGCTCCAGGGGCTTGTCGGAGAAAACCAGATCGATGCGTCCTTCCGTCGGTTCCTCGGCATTGACGACGGACAGGCGGATGATGCCGGGCGAGCGCTTGAAGCCGGTGACGATGATCTCCTTGCCGAACAGCGCGATGGTCTCCTTGAGCAGGATCTCGGCCCGGGTCATGGAGATCAAGAGCGTCGTCGCCTGATCGAGCTCGCGATCGACGTAGGAGATGTACTTGCCGTCGGCGACCACCATCAGGGGGTTCGGCGGATCGTAGACGAGGCGCATTTTGCCCGGGCGCTGCAGGTAGAACTCGCCCTCCGCGTATTCGCCGTTGGACGAGATCTGCAGGAAACGCGATCTTATCGTACGCGCCGAGTTGAGGTGTTTCTGCACCCGCATGAGGTCGGTCATCTGGTTCTTGTCGAGTTTCAGGGTCTCGGCCACGAAGGCCTTCGCCGGGGACGCCGGCAAGGCGGTCAAGGCCAGGAGAAGGGCCGTGGCGTAGGCCAGAAGCCGTCGACGGAAAGCGGAAAGACAAAGCGTTTGAGCCATGGTGCTCCCGTTCTAACCAACAGGGGGTGGCGGGTAAAGGAAAGCCGCAGAAGATGGCGTCAATACGGCATAAATCCACGGCGCCGGTCAGTGGTTGCCGATCAGCACCTCGCGGCGTCCGACCCGGTTGGCCGGACTGACGACGCCTTCCTTCTCCATGGTCTCGATGATGCGCGCCGCCCGGTTGTAGCCGATCTGCAGGTGGCGCTGGATGAAGCTGGTCGAGGCCTTGCCTTCGCGGGCGACCAGGGCCACCGCCTCGTCGTAAAGGGCATCGCCGGAATTGCCGCCGCCGCCGGCCTCGCCGATGGAGTCATCCTCTTCGGTGACCTCGGTGACGTAGGCCGGTGCGCCCTGGGCCTTCAGGTGCTTGACGATCTCTTCGACTTCCTCGTCCGAAACAAAGGGCCCGTGGGTCCGGGTGACCCGGCCGCCGCCGGCCATGTAGAGCATGTCCCCCTGGCCGAGAAGTTGTTCGGCCCCCTGCTCGCCGAGGATGGTGCGGCTGTCGATCTTAGAGGTGACCTGGAAGCTGATGCGGGTCGGGAAGTTGGCCTTGATGGTGCCGGTGATGACGTCGACGCTCGGGCGCTGCGTCGCCATGATCAGGTGAATGCCGGCGGCCCGGGCCATCTGGGCCAGGCGCTGGATCGCCGCTTCCACGTCCTTGCCGGCGACCAGCATCAAGTCGGCCATCTCGTCGACGACGACGACGATGAAGGGCAGCGGTTCGGAGGACAGGGGCTGGTCCTCGAATATGGGCTTGCCGTCGTCGTCGAAACCGGTCTGTACGCGGCGGTTCAGGACCTCGCCTTTCTTCTTGGCTTCGGCGATGCGGGCGTTGTAACCGGCGATGTTGCGCACGCCCAGCTGCGACATGGCCCGGTAGCGGTCCTCCATCTCGCGCACGGTCCATTTGAGCGCGACGACAGCCTTCGACGGATCGGTGACCACCGGCGTCAACAGGTGCGGGATGTTGTCGTAGACCGAGAGTTCCAGCATCTTCGGGTCGATCATGATGAACTTGCAGTCGTCCGGCGAGCACTGGTAGAGCAGCGAAAGGATCATGGTGTTCATGGCCACCGACTTGCCCGACCCGGTGGTGCCGGCGATCAAGAGGTGCGGCATGCGCGCCAGGTCGGCGGTCACCGGAGCGCCGCCGATGTCCTTGCCCAAGGCCAGCGGCAGCTTGGCGCCGGACTTCTCGAAATCCTGGGAGGCCAGGAGTTCGCGCAGGTAGACCATCTCGCGGTTGACGTTGGGCAGCTCGATGCCGATGACGTTGCGCCCGGTAACCACGGCGACACGCACCGAAACGGCGCTCATGGAGCGCGCGATGTCGTCCGACAGGCCGATGACGCGGCTGGTCTTGGTGCCCGGCGCCGGTTCCAGTTCGTAGAGCGTGACCACCGGTCCGGGCCGGACCTTGACGATCTCGCCCTTGACCCCGAAGTCCTCGAGCACGCTGCCCAGGAACGTGGCGTTCTGTTGAAGCGAGTCCTTGTTATGGGCGTCGGCCTTGGGATTGCTTTCGGGGGCGGCCAGCAAGTCGATGGGCGGCGGCGTATAGACGCCGTCGCCGAGATTGAGGCGGCCCTGGCGCCGGGACTTGGCCTTTCGGCCTTCCTTGAGCTTTTCGCGGCGCGTCGCCACCAGGCCGCTGCGCTTCGGCGGCGCCGACGCCGCGGCACCAGCCTCTCCCATGGCCTCGCCATCGTCTTCGCCGACGCGGACATGCACCTCGATTTCGCCTGTCACCGCATCGCCGGGGTCGAGGTCTTCCGCGAAATGAGGTTCGTTTCGTTCACCGCCGTCGGCGCGGCGGCCCCAGGCCGGCATCACGCCGAACGCCTTGTGGCTCTTGGATATACCGGTCCGCAGCCAGGAAAAGGCGCGCAACGAGCCCTGCCCGATGCGCCGCCAGTCTCCGGAAGAAAGGCCGAGCGCCAAGATCCAGAGAACGACGCCGATCATGCCGGCGCCGATACCGAGCAGGGCTTTCGCGTAGGCCAATTCCTGCAACGGCCCGACGCTTGTCGCGGCATCGAGGAGGAGGCTTCCGGTAAATCCGCCCATGCCGCTCATCAGCGGCCAATCGTCGTTGATCGGCAAGACACCGAGGCCGACCGCATAGAGCACGGTGGCGCCAATGAGCGCCAGCAGGCGATACCAGGGCGAACCGAGCCCTTTGTGGCGGACCGTCCGTCCGCCCCAGACCATCAGGGTCAGGATCGGAACGAAACAGGCGAAACCGAAGGCCTGCAGGGCGAGATCGGAAAACACCGCGCCGGGTCGCCCGAGAACGTTGGTCGGCGCCAGGCTGGTGGCGCCGTTGAGCGACGGATCGCTCGGCGAATAACTGAAGACGGAAACCAGCATCCAGGTACCGGCGGCGAAAAGCGCGACTCCGCCCGCCTCCTTGAGGCGTCGGCGCAGGAAGGCCTTCAGCGTCGCCGGCAGGAGCGGCCGTGCCTGGCTGTCGGGATTGCCGGCGAGACCGCCGGCGGCCCCGGGAATTCGCAGGGTCTCGGACATGACCCGAGCCTAGCCGACGAACCTTGACAAGGTCTTAACGGGACGACACCCGGTCAGGTCCCGGACCGGGAAAAAGCCGGGGTTCCGGGCCGGCAAAATAAAAAATGGGAGGGTCGAAACCCTCCCATAAAGTCAAACTCGGTGGTTATTGTTCTTATGGGGCTCAGATGGTCTGAGAACCGCGTCCGAATTCCGGATAGGCCTCGAGACCGCATTCGATCATGTCGATACCCGCGGCTTCCTCTTCCTCGTCGACCCGGATACCGACGGTCACCTTCAGGGCGAACCACAGGATGGCGCTGGTGATGACGACGAAGGCGCCGATGGCGACGATGCCGATGGCCTGGGTGACGATGGACCCGCCGCCGAAGATGCCGACGCAAAGCGTGCCCCAGATACCGGCGACCAGGTGCACGGAGATGGCACCGACCACGTCGTCGATCTTCATCTTGTCCAAGAGCGGCACGAAGATGACGACCAGGACGCCGCCGACGGCACCGATGAGCAGCGACAGGAAGTGGTTGTCGAGGTCGGGACCGGCGGTGATCGAGACGAGACCGGCCAGGGCACCGTTGAGCGCCATCGACAGGTCGATCTTCTTGTACATGATCTGGGTCAGCGCCATGGCGGCGACGACGCCACCGGCAGCGGCAATGTTGGTGTTGACGTAGACGATGGCCATGGCCGTGGCGTCAAGGGCGGAGCCGAGGGCCAGCTGCGAGCCGCCGTTGAAGCCAAACCAGCCGAACCACAGGATGAAGGTACCCAAGGTCGCCAGCGGCAGGTTGGCACCGGGGATCGGGTTGACCTTGCCGTCGGCCGTATATTTGCCCTTGCGCGCGCCGAGGATGATGGCGCCCGTGAGCGCGCACCAGCCGCCGACCGAGTGGACCAGGGTCGATCCGGCGAAATCCGAGAAGCCCATGGCCGCGAGCCAGCCACCGCCCCACACCCAGGAGGCCTGGATCGGGTAGATGATCGCCGACAGGACGACGACGAAGACCAGGAATGGCCAGATCTTGATGCGCTCGGCGACCGTACCGGAAACGACGGAGGCAGCCGTGGCGACGAAGACCATCTGGAAGAACCAGTCGGAGGCGACCGAATAACCATTGTCGGTGACGGCCTTGACTTGTTCGGCGGTCGCTTCCTCGGCGCCGAGCAGGGCCAGTTCGGCGTCGGACGGGTTGTAGAGGAAGGCCAGCGAACCCATGAAGCCACCCTCGGGCACGCCGACGTACATGAGGTTGTAGCCGACGAGGTAGAACATGATGCCGGCGATCGAGTAGAGCGCGATGTTCTTGAGGCAGATGGTCGCCGTGTTCTTGGACCGCACGAGGCCCGATTCCAACATGGCGAAACCGGCCGCCATGAACATCACCAGAAAACCGTGGATCAGGAACGAGAAGGTGTTGAAAACGTAGGCGACCTCTTCGGTGACGGCGGCGTGAGCATCCCCACCCGCGACCAGGAGCGCCAAAACGGAAACGGCGACAAGGCCGGTTTTGTTCGTCAATTTTCGAAAGTCCATGGGATTAACTCCTTATAGTGCGTCGTTGTCGGATTCGCCGGTGCGGATCCGCACGGCTTTATCCAACCCGTAAACGAAGATCTTGCCGTCGCCGATCTTTCCGGTCTGTCCGGCTTTGGTGATTGCTTCGATCGTCTGATCGACCACATCGTTCTTGACGGCCACTTCAATTTTTACCTTGGGCAGGAAATTCACGGTGTACTCGGCACCGCGGTAGATTTCGGCTTGGCCCTTTTGCCGGCCGAAGCCTTTGACCTCGCTCACGGTCATTCCTTCAACGCCCAACGCCGCCAAGGCTTCGCGGACTTCCTCGAGCTTGAAGGGCTTGATCACGGCCATGACTAACTTCATGCCAATCATCCTCTCTTGCTTGGGCGCTTGTCTTTTCGTGACGCATGCCAAATTGGCATTCACAGCGCCGGGTTAGATTCGCCCAAACCCGATCGGGCGATATTGCAATGCACAACTCAAAGACCGTGCCAAGTTGCGACAAGCGTGATAAGGTCAACAAAATCAGTAAGTTGTGGATTCCCTTTGATTCGAAAGTCAGGAGAGCGACCCTGAAATTGCACCTTTTTTAGACACATTCTTCTTTTTGACTGTTTTTTAAGCAAATTGGATGCGCGATTTGACCGGCACATTGAAATGACCACCAAAACGAACGAACACCCGAACGAACCCGAAGCTTTGGTAATCGGTGGCGGCTTGGTCGGAGCCGCCCAGGCCATCGCATTCGCAGTCCATGGCTTGCGGACGGAAGTCGTCGATTTGGCAGATCCGGTAAAGGGCCTGGATATGGGCTTCGACGGACGGGCATCGGCCATCGCCTTGGCAACGCAACGGGTTCTCGCCGCCCTCGGTGTGTGGGACAAGCTCGGCAACCAGCCGGCTCCCATTCTCGACATTCGTGTCTCTGACGGCCCGTCTCGGTTGTTCCTCCACTACGATCACCGTGAGATCGGCGATGGGCCGTTCGGTTACATGGTCGAAAACCGCCACATGCGGGCGGCGCTCCTGGCACGCATGCGGGAGATCCCGCAATTGCGCCTTCGCGCGCCGGCAACCGTTTCGTCCCTGTCGCGGGCTCGCAACGGCATCGAGGCTGACCTCGGCGACGGAACGACCGTCCGTGCGCGTCTCGCCGTCGGCGCGGAAGGACGAAACTCCCCGAGCCGGGAGGCGGCCGGAATAAAAGTGACGCGCTGGTCCTATGAACAGACGGGCATCGTCTGCACGGTCCGCCACGCGAAGAGCCACGGCTTCGTTGCCCAGGAACATTTCCTTCCAGCCGGTCCGTTCGCCATCCTGCCGCTGAACGGCGATGACGAGAATCCCGGTAATCTGTCATCGATCGTATGGACGGAACGCCAAGACCTGGCACCGGCGTTGCTGTCTCTCGACGAAGCCGAGTTCAAGGCCGAACTCGACCGGCGGTTCGGTGATTTTTTGGGGGAGACGGAGATCGTCGGGCCGCGGTGGTCCTACCCGCTGAGCCTGCAGTATGCGGAGACCGCCGTCTCCCGGCGCCTGGCACTCATCGGCGATGCCAGCCACGGCATGCATCCGATCGCCGGCCAAGGGCTCAACATGGGATTGCGGGACGTCGCCGCCCTCGCGGAGGTCGTCGTCGACGCTCACCGCATCGGGGAAGACATCGGTTCGCCACCGGTTCTCGAACGATACGAACAGTGGCGGCGTTTCGACAACACACTGATGCTGGCAACGACCGACGGCCTCAACCGACTGTTTTCCAACGGCATCGGACCGGTAACCTTGGCCCGTGACCTAGGCTTGGCGGCGGTCAACGCGGTGCCGCCCCTGAAACGGTTCTTCATGCGCCACGCCATGGGGTTGGTTGGGGACCTGCCGCGACTGATGCAGGGCCGGCCGTTATAGGGGGATGTGGGTCGTCAGGGGTCGCGGCTCAGGCCGGCGGCCTCGAGGGCATTGAGATAGTTCTGCCAGATCTCGTCCTGGCGGACTCCGAAATCGTAGAGTGTATCCCAGGAGAAGATACCGGTATCGTGCAGGTCGTCGAAGTTGATCTGGATGGCATAGTTGCCGACCGGTTCGACCCCGAGAATCCCGACGTGACGACGACCGGCGACGATCTTTTTCTGGTCCGGCCCATGGCCCTGAACGTCGGCCGACGGACTTTCGACACGCAGGAGCTCGGCCGGCAGCCGGAAGCTCTTGCCGTCTTCGAAATCCACCTCGAGAACCTTTTCGTCCCGCTTGAGCCTGATCTCCGTCGGTGTGTGCTGGGTGCCGAAACCTGTTTCGTTCATTGTGCCTTCCTTAGTTTCATCCGGCTCCGTCGGTTGCCAGTTCGCGGGCCTCGTCGACGAGCATGATGGGAATGCCGTCCCGGATCGGATAGGCGAGGCCGGCCTTGCGGCTGATCAACTCCTGGGCATTCCGGTCATACTCGAGCGGGCCCTTGGTCAAAGGACATACGAGAATTTCCAATAGTTTCGGATCCACGTCCCGGTCCGCCATGAGCCCGTCTCCTGCCTGCCACCTAGTGGCGCGCTTCCGATGTTCCGTCGGCCTTGCCGGCCAGGAACGCCATGTCGATCAATGATTTTACCAGTTCGGCCCGCTCTCCGACCGAACCACACTCAAGGATCGCCTGTTTTTCCTCTGGTGAGAACGGGCAAACCATGGCCGTCGTCGATATAAGCGCCGAATCGTCCAAATCCAAGAGGGGTTTCCAATGATCGTCGCCGCCCAGCGCCGAAAGATACCTTTCCAGGGCATCAACGAAAGATTCCCGATCGAACGCACCGATTTCACAGGGCCGGAGGTCGCCGGAGAAATCCCCGTAAGAGACGTCGAACCGACGAAACCCGTCTTCCAACGGCCGTTCACGCTGGATCTTGAAGCGGCAGCACCCGGCCAAGGAGATCACATAGCGGCCATCCTCGGTTTCACCGAACGAGATGATCCGTCCCAAGCAGCCGATATCGAAGACCGGGTCTCCGTCGCCGACCGTTTGTGTCGCCGTCGCCAGCGGTTGAATCATGCCCAGAAAGCGGCCTTCTCCAAGGGCCCTGTCGACCATGCTCAGGTAGCGGGGTTCGAAGATATTGAGCGGCAGCCGCCCGCCCGGCAAAAGCAGGGCATTGGATAGTGGAAATACCGGAATGGTTTCCGGCAGATCGCCGATGCCCAGGTTCTGGCCGATATGCGTCATGAAAACAATATCGACGACAGTTGCCGTCGCCCGTCCTGGGTGACGGGATCGGACGGGCCCAGCGCCTCGAACACGGTCAACAACTGTTTTCGACCGGCCTCATCATTCCAGTTACGGTCGCGGCGAATCAACTCGAGAAGGTGCTCGACGCCTTCCTGGTTGCGCCCCATGCCGCACAGCGCCTTGGCCAAATCGAGCCGTGCCTGGTGATCGTTCGGGTCCGCATCGATCTTGCTGGTCATATCATCGAGATCGCCCGCATCGTCGGCCATGCCGGCGACCTCAACCGCCGAAATGGCCTGGGCGATCTCCGGCTTCGCCTTGAGCTCGTCGGGAAGTCCGTCGGCCATGGATTGGGCGCCCTCGCGGTCGCCGGATGCCAGGACCGCGCGGATGAGACCGCCGATGGCGGTCGGATTGCCCGGGTCATTGGTTTGAACCTCGTTGAAGATGGCTCGTGCCGTTTCCGCATCTCCGGAATCGAGAGCGGCCTGGGCGTCTTCCAGCGCCGCCTCGAGCGGCGGCTTGGCGCCCCCCAGGAGACGATCGATAAACGTCTTGAGTTGGCTTTCCGGCAGAGCGCCCATGAACCCGTCGACGGGTTGGCCCTGGTTGAAGGCGTAGACGGCCGGAATCGACTGTATGCGCATTTGCGACGCCAGTTCCTGGTTTTCGTCGACATTGATCTTGACCATCTTGACCAGGCCGCCGGCCTGGCGGACGAGTTTTTCAAGAGCGGGCCCCAACTGCTTGCACGGGCCACACCAGGGCGCCCAGAAATCGACGATGACGGGCTGATTCATCGATTCATCGATGACATCCCGTTTAAAGCCCGGCGTATCGGAATCCTTGATGACGTCTCCAGGGGCGGGCCCCGGTGCCGCTGGCGGTTCACCGACACCTGGCTCCACATAAAGGCGCGGTTGAGCATTTTGGGCTTCCGGCGATGCGCCGCCACCGTTCGATTGCGGCTGAATCGAGCCATCGGGATTGATTTTCATTTCCATGTCACGCAGCCTTTTTCTTCATTCTACCGCCTGTCCTCCAAGAACATGGCGCTCATTGGTGTCCGGTGCAAGCCCGGCCCGGAGGTACGGTTGGCGTTCCTTCAAAGTTCGACGATCTTCGGGTCGTGGCCACAGGACCGGATGAAGGTGATCAGGTCATCGGCCTCGATCTGCGTCGTCGCCGTGTTGTCCAGCGGATGGAAGTTGAGCGGGCTGGCCGCCAGCATTTCCTTGTCGAGAACCACCTGCACCTGCTTCTCGCCGTCATTGATCAGCCCGAAGGGTGTAACCGCTCCCGGTTCAACCCCGAGAATTTCCCCAAGGAGGTCCGGTTTGCCGAACGAAAGATGGCCGGCGCCGATTTGCTTGCGCAGGACCCTCAGGTCGATCGGGCGGTCGGCGTCGCAGACGACCAACCAGATGACGCCCTTCTTATCCTTGAGAAAGAGGTTTTTCGAATGAGCTCCCGGCAGATCACCGCGCAGCGCGCGCGCCTCGTCGACCGTATAAACGGCGTCGTGATCGACCGTGGTCGTTTCGATCCCGAGTTCGGTCAGGCGCTGAAATAGCTGTTCACGGCTGTTCGGCATGGCCGGGAGTGTAGTCCCGCCTTCCGGACCCGACAAGCATGCGCGGGAAGGTGCCGATCAGCGTTGCCAGGCGTCTTGCGGGGCGAAGATGGGACTTGCATTGACAAGGGCAATCCGTATGATCGGCGCTTCTCGAAACCAAGGTTTCGTGCGGGCGTAGCTCAGGGGTAGAGCGCAACCTTGCCAAGGTTGAAGTCGTGGGTTCGAAT
>Ga0066187_1000692_pt1 | contig 10980 bp, 18 predicted proteins | sample WorMetexBAHAMAS1_FD_58706 | JGI IMG/M metagenome (GOLD analysis project Ga0066187, IMG submission 58706) | Marine gutless worms symbiont microbial communities from Max Planck institute for Marine Microbiology, Germany - Inanidrilus exumae... | ecosystem: Host-associated > Annelida > Digestive...
TTTGCATGATCCCGCCATTAATGATATGCAATGATGATAAAACGCTATTCAATGTATTCTCGATTTATACCCTGATGAATTGATGGAGACCATTAAAAAAACCCTTGATGATGGTTTAATTCATAGCGGCGTTGTATCATACAAGGCATTTGAAAAGGCATTGAAATTAGGAAAAGATCAATGCCTTGAAGAATTGAAAGAGAAAAGAAATCAGTGGTCTTTAGATGATATTCATAAAAGTATGTCCTGGTGGGCATGCTTTCAAAACGATGAATCTGATGACTTTTCTGATGAAGCTGAAGATTTATATGATTACTTTGAGCCTATCCCAAAACCTTCTGCTTACATTTCCTCAAAGTCGAAGAAAAAGGCAAAAGCAAAGAAAAAGAAGAAACGAAAACTGGCTAAAAAATCACGTCGGAAAAATCGGTAAAGGAAATTTATATGAAATTCGCCGGCACCTGGAATATCTATGAAATGGAGTTGTGGGATGAGGACTATTTCAACGAGGAGGTCCAAGCATACATCAAGATCACGCGAGATGGCATGGGCGATTTTCAGTTTGGGTATGTGTGTGGCTCAGTAGATGGAAAGGTTGTTAAATATTCAGATGGTGACAAGTTCGAATTTTCCTGGCTTGGTGTTGATGAAAATGATCCTATGAATGGATCCGGCTGGATAAAACAGAATGATAAGGATACGATTGAAGGTGAATTTCGAATTCATTGTGGTGATGATTCAACGTTTTTAGCTCGGAAAGTGCGATAGCCTTTTTTAACGATTTCCAGCCATCCTAACCCTCCTATCCTCTCGATCAAAGCTGCCGTTAGACCTCCATTGTTTCCATGTAAAACAAAAAACAATGGAGGCGTTTGAAATGAATAGATACGAAATGCTTGAAGTTGAAAGAGCCATTGAAGCCTGCAGGAATGGGCGACTACCGGTAAGGAGTAAGCCAAAATCTAAACCATGGCGGCCGCATCGTGTTCAGTTTGATAAAATCATAAGTTTACTGTGCCTTGGATGTGGAAAGACACTCGGTCGCTATGAAATAAACAATCATCTATCCTGGTGCTTGAATTGCCGGCGGTTTCTATACCCGGATACAGTTGGTCGGTTCGATGAGAAAAAAGTATATTCCTCAAAACGGCGGTATTAACTGTTTCCTACTTGTTCTGAAATAGCTTGAAAAAAATCCAGAAAGCGCGTTCTACGATTTGACAATCACCGCCTTATAGAAAATTATATGAGGCTTGCGTAGGGTTTTTTGGTGCCGGGGTTTCTATACTCTTCAGGAAAATGGGATAAAAATATCGAAAAATTTATAAAGAACGATTCGGATAAAATGGTTCATGGAAGGATTTCAAAGTGGGCTGGCAGGTGATACGCGTTATAAACAAAGGTATGCAAGAATGCTGGTTGAACAAATAAAAATGGATCATGCTGAGTATAAGGAATTGCTTGAGAAAAGAGAAAACAAAACAATGGGTGTGGAAGAGGAGCAAGAGTTGGGTAGAGCCCTGAGCTATCTAAAGAAAGAGTTGAGGGTGTTAGACCAAATGAAATCTGGCATAGAAGGGATCCATTTCGGTGAAATAAAGGAAATAGAAAATGATTTAGAAAATAATAGTACCGGTTGCGTCGGGGACTACGTCCCCTATGCCCCGACTCTACCGAGTCGGGGCAATTGGCGGTAGAAGGGGAAAATATTTGTACCAGCGGATACAAATAACGAAAAGATAACAGATGCAGAATAAGAAATCAGAATTCACAGATTACTTAAAAAATAGCGATGATGGCATCATGCAGATGGCAAAAGCTATGAACTTGTTCGGGGAAAAGAGTGGTCGGGATAAAAGATGACCGAGATTGGGATCAATCAAGGGATGGAAGATAGGGATACAGGATTATGCGATGGGTGGATAATCACAGATGAGTTGGAAAAGATATATGGATAATAAAATACAGTATTATAATAAGGAGACGGTTTCCTTCGGAAACAATAATTAGAATCACCTTCGGTGATGGGATTTAACAAATCCCCGACTCTTCGAGTCGGGGGGAGGGCCTATTTAGCAAAAAGAGCCAAAACAGCGAAAATTAAGAATATCGAAGATATTACGAGAAAATAAAAGATTTAGAAAATATTCAGAGAATATATGTGGATAGTGAGAAGATTCAGAGAGAGATAAATAAATTCAATAAAAATAAGATAATAATAACCCTCTATTTATCATTTAATCGCACTTGCCTGGTAATGGTGTCATGGGTTGATTTTGACAGTCTCCCCTCCTCCAGCATATTGTCTGCCAGTTCCTGAGCTGCCTCTGATCCAATAGAATCAATGGTGCTTTTCAGCTGATCTTTCAGCTGGGCGATCTCGGGAGTCCCGGAAATAAGGATATCCCAGTCCTCTGACAAATCTCCCAAATCATCGTAGGTCATCCCCACCGCCTCCAGACCACTACGGGTGGTTGCCTTTCTTTTGCTGTCTTTTATCCAGAACTCGTATTCATTGAGATACTGATCTTCATTAATCTCTCCGGAGTCTAATCTTTCCTCAAGATCATTTTCTCGTTCTATAATCTTTTCCGCAGCATTGATCTCTTTTTCCAATATTTCAGGATTATCAATCTGCTCAAGATCCTCTGCCCAATCAACATCTGGGATTTCCATCTCTTCTGAAAATGTTTCATCTGGGAATTCATCACCAAGAAATTCATCATACATTTCATCAAACCAATCGTTCATCAATCTCTCCTCTTTATCGATAATAGTCACCCTAATTTTCGATTTATTAATGACAGATCGCCTCTATTTATAAATAAAAACCGAAAAATATTTAAATGAGTGCTACTTACCAGTAACAACAAGATACAAAATGGGGTTGAAAAATATGATGCTAAGCGTTGGCAAAAGCTACCTGGAGAATCAAACATTTCCAAATCAATATATGCCAATGGACCCAAAATATTTTTACAAATACATAGACAGCTCATGGAAGGGCAGCTACATAACCCCGCCTTCATATGGTTCTACCGTTGATAGCTATTCCGGATCTGGACTAGATATGTTGCTCAATCAAAAAAAACAGATCGTTCAATCCAAAATCCAGATGGTGGTGTCGGAAATATACCAGCGATACCAGTTAAAAAACGACAACCTGTATAAAATTGACCTTGATGTGTGCGCATGTCGGTACCTGATACATCGTTTAGGAGAGGTTTATCTGGACAAGAGACGGATCGATCTTGAGCGACAGGTGCTTGGTCTTGAACAGGAAAAACGACGAGAAAGAGCTCTATATTTCAGGGATGTTTCTTTCCTCAGAAAGGAACTTAGAGAATCACTTATCGAAAAACTTGAAGAAGACCAGAAGGCAAACTTTTTCATGAATCAAACGGAGGAACTACCATGCACCACGCAACCAGAAATGATGTCGATAAGTTGATACACGACCCACTGAGCTTTGCTACAATGATGGATGCTCACCAGCTTGAGCACGTCATCGTGGCATTTGTTTCAGTACTGAATAAGAGAAAACCAAACCGAGGTGATTAGAATTAGAAATAAAATGTTGAGCCCAACTGCTATTAATACCTACCTGTATTGCCCCCGAAAATATTTTTTTAGATACATTAAAAAACTCCGGACAAAGCCGTCAATTCATCTGATACGCGGACTTATTGTCCATAAAACCATTCAGGAATTCCACCAGGACCAGCCCAAAGTTTTTCATAAACTGCCTGTTGAGATGGTCAGCAATAAGCTCCTCGATATTTTCAATAGGCGGTGGGAAAGTTCAAAAGAACAATTGAATAAATTGGGGCTACCCCAAAATGAAATCGATTTTTTCCATGATGACAGTGAACGGATGCTTATCAACTTCAGCCATTGGTTTTGTGGTTGTGCTTGGTCGCCGGCGGATTCATCAGAGGAAAAGATGTTTTCGAAACATTTAAAATTGATGGGTATCGTAGATGCTATTCATAGAATCGGAGAAAAGGTTGCCATCGTCGATTATAAAACATCCAAACATGCAAAAGTGACCGATGAAATTTTAAGGCAAGCCGCCCTTTATGCCCTGCTCTACCAGGACAAATATAATGTTGTGCCCGATACGGTGTTCATCCATTTTTTAACCGAGCCAGGAAATCCCGAACCGATTCATATTGATGAAGCGATTTTAGAGTACGGGAAAATACTGATAGAACATATCAGAGAAGTAACAGCAACCGACGATGAAAAAGACTATCCATGTAAATGTGGGGGGTACTGTGAATAGGATTTTAGTTGACGTAGAAAAATGCAATGGATCGATGAAAAGCTCAGACTATTAAAGCCCATAATCCCCGAAAAACAATGGGTCTACCTTAGAATGCAGTACATTCTTGAAAAGGATTTTCGCAAAAAAAAAGAGCTTGAGAACATGATGGACTTTTTAATTGCACAAAAAGTGCATGAACTTCAAATAGAAACCATACTCCTGCCGCCACCTGAGCCATCATTACTCACGGGAGACTACCCGGTAGGAAATGCGATTTATCCAGATAAAGATTATGGGTCTTTTGGTGTCCGGGAAAATGAATGGATCCGTCACTGCGGCATATTTGGAAAAACCGGCAGCGGCAAGACAACCCTGACCATAAGATTGATACGGGAATTATGCCGGCATAAAAAGCCATTTTTAATCTTTGATTACAAACGAAACTATCGTGATCTGCTAAAACATCCGGATTTTAAAAATGAAGAGATCCTGATTTTTACTGTCGGTAGAGATGATGTGGTTCCGTTTTATTTCAATCCCAAGCAAAAGCCGGAAGGTGTTGAGGAATATGTCTGGATAAAACAGCTTGCCCAGATTATTGAAAAGGTTTACCTGCTCGGCCCCGGGGCTAACGATGTGTTTATGGAAAGCTCTGATGCGGATACATTTAAAGAAATGCAGGACAGGGTCCTAAAACAGAAAAAAAGGGCCCGGGAGCTTTTGTGGTGGGCCAGTGTTAAAAGAACCCTTAATGCCATCAACTATCCGGGCCTTGGTGGTGTGGTGAATTGTTTTAAAGGATATTCAATTCCGGACCTACTCAATAAAAAGGTGATCCTCGAACTGGACGGACTATCCGGCTCTGATCAGGCATTTATCATCGGAAGCCTGCTATTATGGATCTACCATTACCGGCTGAGGCAGCCAGAACGTGAAATATTAAAGCACTTTATTATCATCGAAGAGGCACATCATCTGTTTTTGAAAACACGGCAGGAGGAGGATATCGCTGATATCATCATGCGAGAAATCCGTGAACTTGGAGAAGCCATTATCATCATTGACCAACACCCGAGTAAATTGTCTGTCAGTGCCCTTGGAAATCTTTCAACCAAATTTGCTCTGTCACTTTCCCTTAACCAGGATGTATCGTCACTGGCAAATGCCATGCTGCTTGAAAAACATGAACAGAAATTTTTGTCCATGCTAACCATTGGCCGTTGCATATGTCGATCAGATCGATTCCCCAAACCCATATTATTATCAATACCAAATTTCCCCGTTCAAAAGGGATTGGTTACCGATGAGGACCTTAAATCGAGAATGGACAAATATTTGAGGAATTCCGGGCTGGAAAACCCTACGTTTCCAGAAAAGAGCAATGTTCGCGGTATTCAAAAGTCTGAAACACTTTCCCCCCTTGGCCGAATTATGCTCGAAAATATAGCATCAGAACCATTAACCGGCACTGTTAATCGTTTCAAAGAACTCGGATTGAAGATCTCCCAAGGGTATAAAATTATCGGGAAATTGATATCTCTAAAACTAATAACGCCGATTACAATCGATGGTAATCGCCTATATGATCTGACAGGCTATGGGAAAAAGGCTTTAGGAAAAAAATATTCCCATAAAGGCCGGGGTGGTCTTGAGCATCGATACTATACAGAGAAAATCAAAGAATACTACTTGGGTAATGAAGGGTTTACTTTCCTTGAGAAAGACGACATTGACCTTGTGGTGGATACATTGGAGAAAACCATCGCCATTCAGGTTGAAACTGGCAAATCAAGCCTTCAGGCAAACCTGACTAAGCTTGGCCGGTATAAGGCAGACCAACGATATGTCATTACCACCAACCGAGAAACTGAAATAAAAATTAAAGAGATGCTTAAGAACCTGCTGATCCCAAACAGGGACAAAATTCAGGTTGTATTTGCAAAGGATTTCATCAGCAACCCTCCTCCCCAATAATCACCACACCTATTAAAATCACACTCACCCGAAAAATGAGTCGGATATGGATGATTCGATTCCGGAAGACGTACCGATTCATACAAAACAAAACCACCCAATCGGCTTATAGCATCTAAAAAGATCTCGAAAGCCGACCAGTATACCTGTCTCCATCGGGAAATGGGTTTTACATAGTTCTACCTACCCTGTTTTTTTCTCTTAATAAATCTGGTTTTTGGAAGACTATTTATAGAGAAAGGAGACCTACTTTAAAGAACGGCTTTAAGAATAAAGGAGGAGACGTAATGCATATCGTCAAACCTGAAAAAGAAAATCAAGAAACTGGCGATCAAACAGCGACTATCAAAAAAAATCTAACCAATCAAACACGCTATTGCCATGAACACTGTCCTGATTGCGGAGGAGTTATTTATCGCGCGGGCAATTGTCCTTTTTGTCCGCAGTGCGGTTGGTCAAAATGTCTGTAAAGGCACAAATAAATTTACATAGAAAGGAGGTGGTCCAGTTGCCGATTGATTTCTTTGAAAAGGAAGTAAAAAAGGCACAATCAAGATTTAACAATACATTTGGAGCTCTTGATACCTGTGATCTTGGATTACGCTACAAAGCGATACTATCCATAATTGGTATGGCACATCTCGCAAAAAAAATCCAAAACGAGAGTTCAAAGAACCTGGCTGGTGGCTATATCCGAGCCTTCAACCTCAAAAAAGAGTTTTTAACCGATGTTTTTACCGTAATTGAACAACATCTAAAAAGAAAGGAGACAGCATGAAAGCATCAATTTGCGATATCAGAGACGTAGACAATGTGAAATCCGCATTTTCAGATGATACAGCCATCATTTGTAAGGGATGCGGAAATATCTATCGAAATATCTGGTTGAAAGTTGGTGATAAATGGAATGATTTTGGTTTAAGATATTGTCCGTTTTGTGGGAGACAAACTGAGGAGTTTGCTCACATCTGCTAATAATAAACCCTAATTCGATAATTTAAAAAAGGCCTCTCTTTTGAGAGGTTTTTTGTTTTTAGAAGTGCCCTTTTCAAACCTACATGTCAATGAGCCTCTCAGGTTTTGAGAGGCTCATTGATTTTAAGGAGGTAATTATTATGTGGAATGAACCAACGAAAGAAAGATTGAAAAGAATCCCAAAACTTTATGAGACGGAAAGAATCAACCTTAAAGACAAGCTTATCCATCTCCACTTCTTCATCGGAGGGTGTGACTGGTATGTCGCTGAATTCGACGGGATAGATATGTTCTGGGGATATGCCATTCTGAATAACGATTTCGACATGGCTGAATGGGGCCATTTCAGTCTCAAGGAACTCAGGAATATTGATCTCAACGGAATCGAAATCGATTGTGAACTCGAGGAGTATTTTCCAGTCCAAAAGGCATTGAGAATTGATAATATCTGCAGGGGAAATGGCTGGCAAACAAATAAAGCCAACGTATAGAGGAGATATTTGTAGTAACACATTTGCACAAATACACAAATGCACAAAAAAACCCTTTCAGGAGAGTGGAAGGGCTTTTTTAGATCTACAGGAGGTGGAAACATGAATGAAAAAGTCCGAAACGTACTCAATACAATCCTTGAAAAATTTAAGTCCGGTGAGATACCTGAAGCCGTTGCAATGGCAAGTTACCCGATTCCTGACATTCCAAGTGCCAAATGGTCATTTACCAATAGGACCTTGATGTTTCTGGCCGGTACGGCCGATGCTCGCGGATATCGTCAATGGAAATCGGTTAACCGATGGGTGAAAAAAGGGGCCAAAGCTATCTATATACTTGTCCCATGTTTTGGGAAACAAGTTGATGAAGAAACTGGTGAGGAAAAGGAAGTTCTGAACTTTTTTAAGCCGTCCCCGATTTTCATGTGCGAGGACACCGAAGGCGAACCATTGGATTACCAGCAGATTGAACTCCCGGATCTGCCCTTGATTGAAAGAGCAGAAGAATGGGGCGTTTCTGTAAAAGCTGTGCCCGGAAACTACCTCTACCGAGGGTATTATTCATCTGATAGAAAGGAAATTGGCCTTGCTACACCTGAAGAAAAAACCTTTTTTCATGAACTTGCGCATGCGAGTCACGAAAAAGTCAATGGAAGCCTTAAATCTGGGCAGGATCCATTGCAAGAGATCGTCGCAGAGCTTTCTGCTCAGGCACTTTGCCGGCTTGTTGGGAAAAACATGACTGATACAACGGGTAATTCGTTCAAATACATTGAGAGATACGCCGGTAAAGTAAAAATGAATCCTCACGCTGCATGCCTGAAAGTACTTGGAGAAACAGAAAAAGTCCTGAATCTCATCCTGAAAGGAGGCCCAGCATGACACGCAAGAAAATCTGTCAGAAGCACTTGAACAACCTGGGGATTAAGAATGAGAAAAACCTAAAAGAATGTATTGCTGCAATATTTGAACGCCATGACCACCAGAGTGATGTCCTGATTGACATTTATAAGCTGGTTTTTCCTGATTGGGAAAGGATTGAAAAGATTAATGGGCATCCCGAAGTCGGCAAAGCCTTCTGGACGTTTGTATTCAAACAATTCAAGAAATTTGACAGCAAATACCACCCCAAAGTTTTTCCCGGTGGTCTCTGGTTTAATACCGGGTTTTCATCAAACCAGCATTTGGGTCCCTGGGAACTCAGCTTTGATAACTGTATGGTGATCATGAGCTAAACTCTTAGACAGAAAAACACCAACATAAAGGCCTCTCTGGGCAACCAGGGGGGCTTTTTTGCATTTCAAGGAGGTTCATATGAATGGTTCATCTAACTTCTGGGAAGATCTGAAATCTGGTCGTTTTGCATCAATGGTTCGGGAATCCTCTAAAGGACAAGCTGTCTCGAATTCGGCAGAGGTCTACAATATCCTCAAGCCGATGGTGGCAAGCCATGACGATGTTGAAGTCCTGTATGGAATTTTTCTGGATGCTAAGAATCACATAATTGACATTCAGGAACTTTCAAGAGGAACAATAGGCGCCTCTGCCGTTTACCCACGAGAAGTTGTAAAAATAATTCTCGAAAAAAAAGCAGCCGCCCTGGTACTCGCACATAATCACCCTTCTGGAGACACGACACCCTCTTCCGAGGATAAGGAAATCACAGCGAGAATTGGTCTGATCCTTCACGCTATGGGGGTTACGCTCCATGATCACACTATTATTGGCAACGGGCATCATTCAATGGCTGACTCAGGCTGGCTTCGTCAGGCTCAGAATAAATTCCACGAAATCATCACCAGTATTTAAAAGGAGCCGGGCATGACATCAAAATCAAGCATGACAGAAACGGAACAGGCCCATCTTATTTATGAACTTTACTGGTTCATAGATTTTTTCAACATTGCTTTTTTCAAAGAATCACCGGTTTCCGAACCGGTTTTTTCGTTTGAAATATATCGTGAGAAAAGCCTTGGGCATTATCCGGTGAAAGGCAAAGGTTACTTCAGGGACACTTTCATTTATAGGATCAATCCCAATCAACCCTTTTGGCAAATACTCATAACAATCGTGCATTTGATGGTCCATTCTTGGCAGGGCCGATACGGTCGTCCAAGTAAGGGATGGTTTCATAACAAGGAGTTCAGGGAAAAGCTGGCTGAGTGCGGCGTCGAGTGCAGCCAAAATGGGTGCTGTACAGGAATTGGCGATCCTATTCTATTCCTTCTAAAGAAGCACGGGGTTATTCTCAGCAAAAAGGAGCATCTGAAAAAAATTATCCGAAATGCGAATGGTTGCAAGCCAAACGGAAAATCCAAGCTTAAAAAATGGTCTTGCGGGTGCCAGAATGCACGGGTCGCAAAACCGACATTTCATGCATCCTGTGAGATTTGTGGGAACAGATTCGAATTAAAGACCTAATAATTGAAAATGGAGGGGTGTAAGTGCCCCTCCTTTTTTTAATCCAGAGGATTTAAAGTGACAGAAAAAATCTATTTCATAGAATCAAAAGAGTGCTGATATAAAAAAACACTCAAATATCAATTTGCTATTTCTTCTCCACATTTTTCTGATTCCATCCATGAAATTAGCGATAGCTACCATCAAATTTGCCCTGAATCTAAGAAATTTTGCGAAATAGATTTAGTTCACCTATCTTAATTTTTATAGTTTTCAATGGGTTCCGTGTTTATGGCAGAAATCTATTACATCGGGGTTCCATTTTCAGTGCATATATATTGATCATATTAAAACCCTAACACTCATTTTCTTTGAAAACGCTGACTACCAAGTGTTGTGGTTGGATAAATCGTGAGAAAAGAGGCGGCATTGAATTGATTTAGAGATTAACCGCCTCCTTCTCTCAGCAATTGAATTTCTTTTTGACCAGGGCGTCAGAGTTAGGGAAGGTTCTTACTTGGCTTGAATGTGACGACGCTTTTTCCTTTGATTTTAATCTTTTCACCAGTTTGAGGATTTCGACCCATTCGGGTTTTTCTGTAAACATTTTTGAATGTACCGAATCCAACAAGGGTAACTTTATGGTTCCTCTTCTTTACCCCCTGCTTAATACCGTCCAAAACAGAATCGAAGGCTTTCTTGGCTGTAGCTTTCGGAATTCCAGCATCCTTGGCGACTTTTTCGATTAATTCAGCTTTGGTCATCAGGTCTCCTTTCATAGTGTATGGTTGATTAGAGGAACGGAAAAGTTATGGTTAGAAAAGGAACTGAACCGCTTCGCGGATTGCCTTATCCCTGCCAATAAGGTCTTGC
>Ga0066187_1000693_pt1 | contig 10971 bp, 3 predicted proteins | sample WorMetexBAHAMAS1_FD_58706 | JGI IMG/M metagenome (GOLD analysis project Ga0066187, IMG submission 58706) | Marine gutless worms symbiont microbial communities from Max Planck institute for Marine Microbiology, Germany - Inanidrilus exumae... | ecosystem: Host-associated > Annelida > Digestive...
CCTGGAATATAAGTGAGGGGTCACGGTGTGCACTCACACAAAAAATTAGGGGAATTCACCCCAGGGGTTCACCTATTGATGCAAAAACTTGTTTTTTTCTACCACCGATACAACACGGGACTTTTCGTCACTTATCCTGCACCGATTTTGAGCATTTTTGAAATAAAAAGACGTGGTGTGCGAATGCGTAAACAGTTGAAAAATTTCCTAATTTCTGCACAGGAGGATTTACAGCTTACAGGTCCCAAAAACAAATGAAAATGGGTATTTTGAAGGGGTGTTTATGATAGGGGTACAGCTCAAACGGCACAATTTGGGGCAATGGGAATCATATTGGGGATTACTCGACATGCCAAGGATGTGCCTTTTGTGAGTGAGTTTTGGCGGGGGATGTACAAATTTCGGCGATCGAAGTTTTGCTGAGTCATGACACAAGTAAACAAACTGATGTGGGCATGGCACCTTGTGCGACGTTGCGTCAGTAAATAAGTGAACAGTTGTGTTACCTGTACATCACACTCTCTTCGAGCTTATATTGCAGTGAGTCACCAGATACACTCCAACCCACCTAGTTTGTTTTGAAATCGACTTTACGTTCTAACCAGCCAGTTGTCTGCTGTTTTGAATTGATAAGTTGTAATGAGATTAGTCTTAGGTTGATTCTGATGTAACCGTTCATTGTTTGTTGTATCTGCATCAGTCGTTCTTTATAGTGACAGCATTGTTGTTAGTTGATATGGTGTGCTGTACTACGACTCAAGTTGCATATTTTGTCACAATGAGCATGTTTAAGTCTAAAATACAGTTTCGAGTTTGTTTACAACTTACAAGGTTGTGGTTTTGGTGGTGGAATAAGGCAGCATCGAGTTGCAGAAGTAAACCAACAGATGCATGAGTTTTATGCAGGGGTGGCGTTAAGGGTCAACCCATCGTGGCTCCATAGAGGCCCCGGGGTGGTAGTGCGCCATGATTCGTGTTGATTTCGGTACTATATAAATTGTTTGTGTGTTTACTTAACTTTCTTCCTTCACTTTCTTCTTTCCTTATGCTTTCTTCCTTGCTTATTTAAATCCTTACTCATTTACTTCCTGATTTATCTATCTACTCCTTCCAGAATAGACCCACCCCATTTCCAGGCCGAAGGTCGTAGAAGGGCAACCTAACCTGGATTTAGTTTTTTGTGTTAATTTTATGTTTTAGTATATTTTGTTGTGGATGCATGTTTGCTTTTGTTGTGTTTGTTTTCTTTTTACAGTACTAAGCCAACAGATTTGCTGGGCAGAATGTCTCCGAAATAACTTATTTTGTGTTGGGTGGGATGTAATAAGCTTAACTCAATCAATCAACCCGGCGGGGGACAACATTTCCCGACGGGTGCTAAGGTAAGTATGTCTCCTTAAAGTTTCCGACAGTATAAACCTCAGGTCTGACAGTGTATAACTTAAATTATGGCATGCCTTTACAGCCATTATAATAATGTATATTTAAAACGGGACTGGTAATGTGCCATTTATGCATGGCAATGTGGTGCTGACCTTGAGTGACCCCTAAATACCCCGGCCCAAACCACCTAATTTTCCACATTTTGTGTCGCCATTCCTATCGTCATAGTGGGTGGAGTTAAGAGACTTCAAATTTGGTAGGCAGGTTCATCGTAGCAAGTCCTAGCCCGTGGGTGACAAACCATCCCTGACAAAATTAGCCCCCGTATGGGACTGACGGTCGACTCTTCACGATGGACTCTGAGCGTACCAACTTGAAAGTCACGTGACACAAAAACTAGGACAAATTTTAAAATATCCGGCCCAATCAAATTTAAATATTTATACTGTGTCCTAGTTTAAGAATCAGTGGTCAGTTGCCAGCTCCCACTGTAAATGGCGTAGGATATAGCTGTTCAAAATGGCCAGATTTCCAAATTTGAAGGGCTTGTGACCTTGACCTTGGATTGGGCCATACTGCATACAGTCGTGCATCACTCATCGACCTCTACCTACATACCAAATTTCAATGAAATCGAAGAAACTTTGTGACAGACGCACATACGGACATTGGAAACTAGCTTTATTAGGTCGACTCTGTCGAACTAAAAACGTGGTCAGGTCACGTGACCCATGTTAAATTTTAGGAGCTGCTTTCATGCATAATTATCTGGAACGACTGAAGCAGTAAATTTTGTATATGGATGGAAAATATCAAGTGTTAGCTTTGAGGTGACAAACTACCCCCTAATGTACATGGTCAGATAGCATTACATGACCTATTTTAGGCCGCATCGCATCTTTGTCTGTTGGTCACATTCGTGAGCCCTGCAAAAACGGCTAAACTGATCGAGATGCCGTCTGGGGGCTGACCCGTGGGTCCAAGGTAGGGTCAAGATCAGACGAATCCATTCGCAGCCACGAGGGGTGACAAGTCGACGATGCAGCTTTTGCCAAATTACCGTGCACACTTGTTTTAAATTTTCTGGGCCTCAACCATATATTTGGAATGGGTGAACATATGCACTTCAAATTTGGTCGGCTGTTAGCGAGGTGTGTGACAGATTACCTGGACGGGATGTGATTAGAATCATGTTAGCTTTTTAATTGATATTATCAGGAAACGGTGCAATATACATATATGTATATATATATATATATATATAGAGAGAGAGAGAGAGAGACATAGTTGCAGTGGAAGACTAACAGGAAAATGAATAAATCGTAGCTGGCCTATCAAACGACACCAACATGAACGACCCTGAGCGTGTATAATGCATGGTTCCTTTGGCCACTCGAGTCACCCACTCGAACAGAATCTACATTGGTTCATCCGTTTTGCAGGGCTCACGAACATGACCGACAGACAGACACACGGACCACGCTACTCTATCTGCAGCAACAGACCGCATCTAGCTGTTGCTACGATGCGGCACAAGAATTCAACATTTTAATCGTCAATAGGGTTAATATGATCTATGCGCATCATCCTACCACATTTCACGGCAATCGGTCGAACTGTTGCTGATAGTGATTTAATGCTTTCAAAATGGCGGCCGTCCGCCCTGTTGGATTTTCAAAAGTGTCATTACAGAGAACAGCGTTGGCACTGTGATTGTTTTGCATTTTCGCATGATGAACACGACAACAGTAATAGTTATGCCATGACATTCATGTGTTTGCACACTTGAGAATACAACTGCAAACATCTCGGCTCACTGAGCAGAGAACACCAAGACGCAGACGTACGTCCTTGTCATTGCACTAACAAGCACGCAGTCGCCAAGAACACGCATTATTAACAATGAAAATTGAACGGTTAAAGAATATACCATGCTAAATAGAGAAACGTACAATAGCTGTAGCAATATGCGTCAATAATTAAGATAATGCTTGATTAATTATCTAACAGAATATTATTGTAAAGACAAAGGCAGGTTGGTTGGTAAATTTAAGTTTAACGTAGTTTCACCAATTCCCAAGCCAACAAGTGTCCAAAGAAATTGGTTGGTTGGGGTTTAACGGCGCTTTCAACACAATTTCCAAAGAAATTCGCAAAACGCCGAATCGCGGTCTATGATCCCTTCCTGTGGGGGATCTGTAACATGGTTCCTTAGATCCACATGAGTCAGCCCCTCCCACCACGTCCAAAAAAGAGCATCGATCGGTTCAGCCGTTTTTGCACAGCCCACCCGTGTGACCAACACACAGGCACCCAAACCACGCTATGTGCGACGTATCGCAACAGGCCGCATCTATGCACTGCGTGCAGGCGATTCCGCATAGAAAGAAAGGCTGTTAGGTTTTTGTTACATACACCATGTCCCGAATAAAGATACCACTATATTTTGCCGATAACTTTGCTAATTGGCGACTGATTATCACAATTCTTTCACTACCAGATTTAGCAGTTATTTTCTAGTAAAGTGATAGAATTCACCACCAAGTCTGTCCATGAAAGAATTTTAGAAATCAGTCAGCAAGTTATGGACACAAGTATAATGCACCTTTATTTCTGGACAAGGTGCAGCGATGCTAATAAGACCACACATACTCATATTACAGTATACTACGTTTCATTAGCTGAAGCTTGTATGCAGAGTTTACCGTGCAGTGCATGCCTTGGATCTACTTCAGCTGCCACTAGAACAGTGACTCATCCATAGTATATAGCAGGCAACTGCAGTCAACAGTAACCAATTTCAGCTCTGTATCATCAAAGCATGGCTTCATACCGCATTCCGATAAAATCTTGAGTGTGGAGTGCTGAATGGTATATTGCTGGCATGAAGTAGCGAACTTCTGTGGCATCGCTGCAATGCTAACAGACTGTTCTGATAAAAAGCCAACTCGGCCAATGTTTAAGAGCTCCTGTATTTAAAGCCCCAATCAATGCCATTTTATGCCAAGCACATCTGTTAACTTCAGTTTCATCAAACAAAATAAGTAGTGCCAGTTAACAAACGTTCGATATTTTCTTATCAAAATTCAAGCAAAACTGCTCGATTACTTCCTTAGAACGTTATGCAAAGGACGTCACTTTGATGTTACTGAAAACAAAAAGTGAGTGCAAGCAATTGCGCTCCAATGTTAACAATGCAAACTGACCGTTTGTTGTTCATAAGTTGGCAACACCGTTTTTTTCTGGCATAAAATGGCATTAATAAGTGTAAAATTGTCCAAACTGACTTGGGCATTTTAGAGATAACGTGTACAAGCAATAAAACACGGAGACCATTTTTGGCTCACCCATACATATACTGATATGACAAACCAGAACACAAATTCGGCATAAACACAGCAGTAAAGCGAAGCCATGTTGAGCTGGAATATTTGCATCAAAATGTGGCAGCATTACTTATAATGCAAATACTGGTTAGTGTGATCACCACACTGTTGGCACACACTCTACTGTAGCCAATACACAAACATGAACTTAGGCTGAAAAACTGTCATAGTTTTGCTTTTTACGACACAGCAGAAGATGCATGATTACGAGCAACTTGCAGCTCAAGCACCAGCAAATATAGGCTTCTTTCGGTACCTAGTAGCAGTTGTGATTGCATTAATGTCTTAGACATTATAATATTATAATGCACAATTATATTACATGGTTTGCAATCTATTTCTAAACCGACAGTCTGATTTTTCTTCCTGACCATGATCAAAAACACTCACTGAATGATTATGTCAGATGCAACAAACACATTCAACAGTATGCAATTCTCTGTCCCCTGTGAAGATGTGACTTAAGAGATATGGGGGACAGCAGATTGCATTAATGTCTTAGACATTAAGATTAACTATTAATTAATTAACTATTAATGACATTAATGTCTTTGTCAAGATGCAAGTGAAATATTTATCCATTACCGCCAACCTCCATGACTTTCCAAAAATGGAAGCCTGGAATATTACATGTATACTGACAATGTCAATCAAACAAAAGCTATATACAGACATCCGACTCTCTAAGGAGATTCAGAAATGTGAAAAATTGTTGCAACAAGAATGACGTCCATTACAGCCAGAAACCATTTCAGTCACATGCAGTTAGTTACTTTCAGTCAACCTGGAAGACCAACTCATCACAAGTGTTGCTTGATGTCACGGTTTTAAGGACATTATTCGTATGTTGTACATCGTACAATACAACGCGATACTGCTGCAAGCCAACTTTGTAAGAATTACTGTTAATTTACAACGAGAAATTTTAAGATATAAATGGATCAATGACGTCATAAACACAGCATCAAACAATATGGTGTGGGTTTAAGGATCCGTGTCAGAATGATTTGTGGCTGCAATGACTTTGTGTGGCCAATATGGCTTGAAATGTAGTTATAATGGCTGAACCTTTTGCAAAAACCTAAACGGGCCAACTTATGGGACGTCCGCAAAAACGTAGTTTTTACGCCTTCCCGTGTCTACTTTTGTCCACATTTGGCATAACTGTGTCCCCTGCGGACGTCTGCAGTTTTGTAGTTCTAAGCCAGTGCTGTATGTCAAACATCATCAAAGCCCAGCAGCCAGTGCTGATGAAATGTAATACAACTGTGGTCTGTTTAGTGCAATGATACAGCAGTGATTGGACATACTGCATAGTCACTAGTCAGTTGAAGTTTAACGTCCCTTTTCAGCACAAATAGGGCTATATCAGATACAAAAGGTCAGAGGTGGAGAGCTATCTCTACCCAGTGAAAAAAGGCCAGCGATATATTAACCTCAACCCTGGCCACCTTGTTGTTCAGCAGCCACCCTAAAAGGGAAAGGGATCGAGAAGCTCATTCAAATTATTACGCCAGAGCCCACAACAGGAGGAGACATCTATTACACCACAAGACAAAATTAAAATCAAATACAACAGAAAAGAGCATGCATCCTTAACTAAAAAATACATGTAACAAAAATCAACACAAAAAAGGTAAAGCCAGGTTTAGTCGCCTCCTATGACATCCGGCCTGGAAATGGAGTGGGAGTATTCTGGTAGAATGGGAAGGGATGGAAAAGCATGAAAATAAATGAAGCAAGTAAGAAGAGAAAAAAGTAATAGATACGAAAAGATAGAGTAGAAGGAGGGGAAGTGAAGGGATAAGGAGGGAAGGCACAGTCACTGGAGCAGTAAACTGTGACATACTGATGCACTGGTAATGAGATATCAAACAGGGCATCCCGGAGTAACAAAAATCAAAAGTTGGCAGCCCTACTATGAATGCAGACATCCGCATACCATAGCCCTCCCCTTGTCCATTTTTGTACGCATTTGACTCAACTCTCCCTACCCTTCTCTGTGAGGACGTCCTTCTGGGGTGTACAGAGAAGTCCTTTTGGATGTTCCCAAAACTCTAATAATCGAAACAGCAATCACTGCAATTACATGATCTGGAAAAAGGCATGGGTATGAGACATTAATTAAATATCTCATACAATGTTGCCTGTTTGCGTTCTTTAATTAAATATACTACATCATCACTGGTGACAGCCTGACTGGTTAATATGAAACAAATAACCGTTCAGTAGAACAGCAGCTAAGCTCACCAAAGTACACAACATATGCTACAGGAACGAACAACAGTGAAAGAATTCATGTATCAAAAGTTCAAAACATCAAAAATACAACAAAGAAAACCTTTAAACTTGCGATATTCGAGGAGACACAACTTGAAAATATTGAGAAATGAAAATAAGACAGAAATGTCGGAAAAACATAAAAAGAACAGAAAACTATTAACTGTTACCAAAGCAAACGTTAACTGGCAAAACGACATCTACCTACTTACATTATGCAAAGAGCCGTCACACATTACAAAGCATCAACATAAAGGCAATAGATAGTCACATGAACACAGTCTGCAGACTAGCCATCATTCACACAGAAGATGTAACAGCCACAAGTAGAACCCATAAGAGTGACAACCACATCAGCTGCTACAAGCTTATATGCAATGTAAGCATACAAATGTCACCTGGTAAGCTGTTGTATACTCAGTGGCAAGAAAACGTTACTTTTCTGTATAAATATGCCTCATATGGGCTAACAAAGTCTTCCATAAGTAGTTATTATAATTCAGTTATATACTATTCAGTGTACTCTACACCAAGAAATTGTATTAAACATTGTTTATTTGGATAAGAAACAGGTGTCAAATTAGGGCAATGACGAGCCAAATGAAGACGATTTTAAGGTTACGAGCAGAATCTATCCCACACCGTTGTTCACGGCCATTACGTCAATACAAGAAAGCTGATGTGCATAATAGAAGAGCCAGTGACAACAGAGACACAGTGATACACACAGACACACAGCAATGGCACCAACAGCAAATGCATTCACATTACTATTCACGTGTATCTCGACACTACATAGAAATATTGGCGCAAGCCGTCATCCAAAATAAGCCGACGTTGATTGGGGCATAGCACACTTTAACACTGTCAACTCGCGTCGTCCCTTCTCAGTAACTACAGAAGCCGGCAGACTCCCTTCTTCTTCTTCTTGGTCTGTAGTGCGGCCCGCGTTGCCGTCTCGAATACCTCACGAACGCCCTCCTTGCTCTTTGCGGAGCACTCAAGGTACGCGAATGCATTGATTTTCTCGGCCATGCTTCGGCCCTCCTCTGGACGCACTGGTTCCTGCTTCATCTTCATCAGCTCACGTTTTGTGCCTTCGTCGTTGCGAAGGTCCTTCTTATTGCCGACGAGGATGATTGGCACATTTGGGCAGAAATGCTTCACCTCCGGTGTCCACTTCTCTGGGATGTTCTCAAGGCTGTCGGGACTATCGATTGAGAAGCACATGAGAATGACATCGGTGTCGGGATAGGACAATGGCCGGAGTCGATCATAGTCCTCCTGGCCAGCTGTGTCCCACAGTGCTAATTCCACCTACAAAAAACACATGCTTCTATGTACAGCACATGCTTAAATGTAAAGCACACATCAAAACATGACTGGTGAATGAGTACTGTAGTGGTAAAAAGAACCAATCACCTAAAGTAAATACAACAGCAACGACCCGTTTAATGGCGCTTTATGCAGGACAACCCACATGAGACAGTATCAGGAAAACATTCAATCACTAACTACCTATCTTTTTATCTTTAATTTACTCTCCATTTACTACGGTCTGTAGCTTTCTTCCTTGCATAGACGTCAGATCTAACAGTCTTTTTACAACTTCCCTCAAGTTGGCTGCATTGGACAGTGGAAGAACGCCGGTCTTTGACCGGCGAACTTTCCCTGTCCCACGATCGACCTGTAGCTGAGCTGACGGGTGACCACTTATGTGGGTAAAACGTCCTCTAGAGGTCAGGCAACTATGGCAACTCAGCCTCTCATCCTTTTGGGGTCAATAGATGAGTAATAAGCTGATCCAGACGTGAGCCACCTTGCTCGGGCAATGCCATCTGGTGACTTCAGGATAGCTCATTCCATTTGTGGATAAGCGTGTATGTGGCAGGTACAACTATGTAAACCAAGTGCCATTCCTGAGGAATTGTCATGCCGCTGGTCACTGCTCGTCGAGTGTAAGCATTGGACAAACTGCGTTTCATTTCATTTGCATTTCAAAACTTCCCTCAAGTTTTCTTTAGCACATCACCAGGTCTTATGCCTTTAACTTCATAATCCTTACTCCACGAATTTCACCCATGCCCACACTATAATAGGTAATGAAACAACCGTAATATTTACCGAAAAATTAGTGACGTTTCGGCAACAACTGTCGCCTTTTTCAAACTGAGAATTCTCCGCTAGGAGTCGTTACATTTGTAGCCATGGAGAGTAGTAAGTCGTCGCAGACATGGGAGAAGGAAAACCCCCTCGTCTCTGTTCATGATGTCTTGGGCAGTTGGGCTGACAGTGGTGACAGCAGGACATCATAGGTCACGAACATAACTGAAATGTGGTTGTAACAACTGTAACAAATACTGAAAATCACTAACAAACAATTTGCATGGATCTTTGGGGCAAATTAACAAACCAAAATATACTTTCAACAATTTTAGAATGTATGACACAACTACTCGACTACAAGCATACTGTATGGTGTTGCTACACTGTAGCCATGAATCACTAAAGTAAAATTAACAACCTGTTTGCTATCAACTTCAATGTCTGCAACATAATTCTCAAACACAGTTGGGACATAGACTTCTGGAAACTGATCCTTGCTAAAGACAATCAGCAAACATGTTTTTCCACATGCACCATCACCAACAATTACCAACTTCTTTCTGATTGCCGCCATTGCACTTGTATCTAAATACACCAACAAGCAAAGTGCGACTTCCTAGCAGTTACATTACCATGTCAAAAATGCAGCTTCTGTTTAAACTTTAAACCAATGATTACAGCTGCACAACTGTGAAATGTGTGACTTCTTCTGCTGTCTGTGGGCAGAAACAATGGCCTATGGAAAATATAATGATTAGCTTGTGTGCAGCATTCAACAGTAGTCACAAGGATATGCTAGACAATCATAAAAATGTCCAAAATGAGGGATTACGTTTCACACAAAGAACAAAGGAAAGTGGCCCTGCAATGTAAGGAAAACCCCCAAAAGTTTTTGGAAATACACAAATAGTAAGGTTCAAGACCATACCGGAGACCTAAAGACTCTAGACAAGGAGGGCACTACATACACTGCTAGCACCAATTCTGAAAAGCAGAAGCATGCGGAACTTTTTGAAAGTGTTTAATGGGGCAAAAGATTAAATTGAAACTACCTCTCAAACTAGACCTTGCCATTTTCCACCCGAGGACCTGACTTCAGTGAAGAAATAATACTTTTTTAAAATTGAACAACCTAAATGTTACAAAATCGCCAGGTCGACATAACATTCATATACCGTATGAACTAAGACTGGTGATGCACAATTCACTGGGAAAACATTTGATTCAATAATTTCAATTCACACCTCTGAATTGATTTTTCGATTCGATTCAAAAACAAGCATTTAACGACCGGTTTTCTAAATGAACGTGGATAAGAAGGGTGCCCCTGACAGTTTGATTCAAGAAAAGGTACGATAAGTTTGTCTTGCATAATAACAAAGACACTGTAAATTAAGTTTTACACAGCACGTAAGCAGAAAATGACGACGGCAAAAAATCGATTTACCGAAAACAAGTCGGTGAATCGTTTAGTGCTGGTGGTTCCCCTAAAAATAATATTTGAGAGTTGAGACCTCATATACATTAGGACAACTACCTACAGACCTGCATGACACTGTACCAGTTGAAATGTTGTTCTACTGTTGTACGAATGATGCAAACAGATCGCCTGTACAGTCACGTTTGTTTGACATTATTCTGTAATCTCGTTATTTTCCGTGAATCTATTACTTGTTTACTCACCAAACCACTATACCAAAATAAACCCTTTTCTTTAGTTTAGACTGGTCTGCCTAAAAATCAAAATCCACAAAATCTCCTCCGAGTCGACCTAATAAAGTGGGTCTCAAATGTCCGTCCGCCCGTCCGTCCACAA
>Ga0066187_1000694_pt1 | contig 10968 bp, 10 predicted proteins | sample WorMetexBAHAMAS1_FD_58706 | JGI IMG/M metagenome (GOLD analysis project Ga0066187, IMG submission 58706) | Marine gutless worms symbiont microbial communities from Max Planck institute for Marine Microbiology, Germany - Inanidrilus exumae... | ecosystem: Host-associated > Annelida > Digestive...
ACGGACGGCCGATAGCATATAGCGAACGTGAACGTAAGTATCACGTTCGCTAAAAACTTCTCTAATGTTTTGATATATTCATACACCGTTTCAGTACTGGCGCCAATGGGCGCCATAATCTAGCAAGTGGGGGGGGGGCAAAAAGAGTTTTAGGGGGCACGTAGCGAGCGATACATTAGGAAACCCCTGGCCAGTGACCACAGCCCTGCCCGGGGGAGGGGGCAATTTTTCTTGTGTGGGACAGGCCTCCTGGCTTCCCGCTAACGCCGGCGCTGCACCGTTTTCATTCACAAAGATAAACCTGTAAATGCCATTTTCTTCGTAATGTAAATTTTCACATTATGCCACTCTGATTCTCAGCGCCACAATCTATTTGTTTACTTACTATCTGGAAATGTAATATATATTCCAGTCATTTAGATTTCTTGGCTGTGTGTTTGTTGTGTGTAAATTTATGTAAATTCGTTTTATAATGCTTGCAGTGAAGTCTTGTCGCGTTTTTGCACAGGTTATTTATTTACAATTTTTAATGTGCTTTACCAGATTAGTCAGTTTCTTACATGTTGTAAGACATGCTTCTAATTTTCCGCGAGATGTGGCCGGTATCAAGGTCATTCTTGTTTACCAAATCTCCGTCTCCACGTTATTTATTATGGTCTGGTGTAAACGACGGGCAAGCCTGGCCCAGGGAAACTTGGCTTGACAAACCTGTAATTCCGCTAGGCTGCCACTGTGCGTATACTGTATAGCCTTTTCCTGAGTGGATGCACAGGTGTCAGGATGTTTCCCCGACAGGACATTTCCCCGACATGAAATGATTGGGTAATATTTTAGGTTAAAATTGTAACGGAGCAAAGTTCATGAAATAGCTTTTCAGTCCCCAAACATGCAAGAACGCAGCAGCAAAACGGCACATCAAAGGTACAGGGAAGACGCCGTACGCCAAGTTGGCACCTGCATGATCGGCATATTGACGACTGGTCTTTTACACAAGTCGTTAAACATTACATTCTCAGCGGTCAGATGCTTCATGCTGCAGGACCAGTGATGACCAGTTGACGACTCAACATCAAGCGTTGCACAGACCGCCAGAAGATGCAGTCAGCGATCAGTTTGCTACTCTATATAAATAGACGGGAACGCAGCAGCAAAAGGGAACTTTGAAGGTACGGTGCAGATGCTGTACTCAGAGTCGACACCTGCACAGTACCGGTATTTTATGATAAAGTGACAATTCGGGTAGTTAATCACTGTATTCTCTGCAGCCACACACCTTAAGATGCAGTTGGCGGTCTGTTTGATATGGCATATAAGGAGATGGTGACTATAGCGTGTTCTCGCAAAGTACGGAACATTGTCATGCGCAGCAAATGCGTAATAGTTAAAAAAATTAATTAGTTGTATACATTTTAGTGTAACATTTACTGCAGCCTGTCGTTGTTTCTTAATGTCACTTTGTACATTCAGAAAGTTGTCTTTATTTGTGCTTTATAACCTGCATATAAATACATACTGACACTTGGCTTATTTGTGCCACGAATGTGCTTTCAATGCATTTTGCTTTATGGGTGTGTGATTACAGGTCCAGGCTTTCGGGAAGTCATTAGTTTCTGCAACAAGTGTAACTCGCCGATGTTTCGCAACTTCTGGTATGATCTGTCGAGTTTCATTTGATTATGATTATTGCAGTAATTACCTACACAGTCTGCTGAACTTGTTCCTGAGCATACCTGTATGTGCAAATGTGATGCATGTGGTCTGGTGTACACTGATCTTGCCTTTTGGTCGCAGAGTGATTTTAATTAGGTCATTGTTCTACACTCTAATGAGTCAGCTTATGTTTTACCGCTGGTTTCTTCACTGTCTGTCTGTCTTTCTTTTTTCCTTTCTTTCAACGATCAATGCAATTTGTCCATATTAGTATGTTCATTATCTTTGTGGTCGAGTGTGTGCCCAGATTGGAGAAATGACAGTTCAGTGTGTCATTTCCAGGGCAACTTGATACAGTGTGGCCAACAAGCTGGCTGGCTGTTCAAGTCTAATGCCCAGCCAAGAGCCCATTCGGGTAACTGGTGTCAGTTTCGGGTTAGTATGGTTACAGTTACAGGTAGGTCTATAGTTCAGTTAAGATTATTAAAATGCTGTTTGCAAATTATGGGCAATTCATACCCATTCTTTCTGTTGGGTGCAATATGGGCATCCTACTTTGGTGTGGGCATCACGTCTCTGACCCTAATCCTTATGCTAACCCTACCCTAATCCTACAAAACTCTACCCATATACATGTACATATATAACTTAACTGCAAGTCTCAACCCTCCTTCTCTTCATAAAAAATGGGCTAGCATTGGGTTAGGACACATCTTACCATATCTAGTTCTTGTATGCTTTTGATTAATAATTTGTTTGTGATATGCTGTTTACTTAACCATTATTCTAGTTTTGAAAGTACATTAGGCTTACATATATTTGTAAAGTGTAATTTTGTCTGGTGTTTTTCTGTCGGACACAGAGGAGGCAGATCTCGTTGTGATCGGATCAGGTCCTGGTGGATATGTTGCAGCGATCAAAGCAGCTCAGTTAGGCCTCAAGGTTTTGTTCTACTGTTGTTACTTATGTGTGAATATTGCTTAGAGTTTGAACTGTCCACAAAAAGATGGATCAGACCAAGTCAGTAATTCCATGTCATCTGGATTGACCAATTCTGTACCTGATCAGACCACCAAAGCAGATGCCACGTCACAACAGTTATACCAGCAATTAAAAGCACATTCTCACTGACGCCGTTGACTGACGTGGTCTGTCTCAAAAAAAATAACAATGCTAGATTTTTTGACTTTTGACCGCGATGGACGATGGTGAGAATGCTCCAGGCTTTTTCAGTGTGTGATTTTCTGGTCAATTGTAGTTGACGGCCGTAGAACACCACTGATGGCAGTCGAGTGCCGTCACCAGCCAACATTGGTTCGCAGTCAACGGTAGTCGACACTGTCAGTGAGAATGCTGCTTAAGGTGCTCTGCTGTGGGTGACACTCGCGTCGCTCTTTATTGTTAGTCCCTGCCTCCCCCATTATGTCTTACACATGAGGCCCGAAGTCGGATGGCTTGGCCCAGTATGGACAATGATGCCATCTCTGCAGTGCCCGCCAAGTGATGCTAGCATGAAGACTGCTATTACTTTAGTACAGTACATGCAGGATGCTGAGTTGCTGATACGAGACATGTGTCTCTTTTCAGACTGTGATACCACTGTTCGTCTGTGTGGTGTGCATTTGCGATGAATGGGCTCGGACTGTAGGCCTAAATGCCATAACGTAATGTCCCACATAAGTCCCATGCTTCTATGTACAGCCTATTCTTATGTAGCCATCCTTCCTGTGCAGAGCGTTTCGTGGTTGCCATTGCATGGTTTGACATGATATGCTGCTGTTGTCCATGACTACTACAGACCCAAACGTTTTAATCCGTCTTTCTTAGAGTATGTCTTCTAATTACCGTACACTTGTTTGCTCTCAAACAACTTTGTTTCATACTTTATCCCTCTGTGTAATCCACAGCTATCATCTCTAATCCGTGGTGTACAGCTTCTAGCCATTCATCTGCATTTTGAGACTAATGTGAAAAATATATACTTTGGACAAAAAATGAAACGAGATGGGTTAATGTGTGTGTGTGTGTGACGTTTGAGCAGACTGTTTGTGTGGAGAAAGATGAAACACTTGGCGGAACATGTCTAAATGTTGGCTGCATACCGTCGAAGGCGTTACTGAATAACTCTCACTATTATCACATGGCTAAACACAAGGACCTTGACAGCCGAGGCATTGAGTGTAGGTGCCACACATACCTTATTATCTATTTATAAATTACTGTCTGTTTTTATTTTTTTGTATTTAATAGTCATCGCTGTGATATCATTATCACTCATCACCAGGCAGAAGGAAGGGCATCCAACATGTGGAAGTTTTACTCCAACATCTCTGTCAGACATTCACGTCGTGTTCTGACAGTTGATCTGGTCACGTGGTGTTGCTGGCGGCCCGGCTGCGTGGCCGGCTGTCCGTGGGGGGCTGTCAGACGTTGATTGACCAGCGGTGATGACAGACATTCCGGACTTTATGGGCTACGGCCGTTTACTTTATTAAATAAAATTATAAAAAATAAGATATATCCTTTGTGGTGTCTTACTAAATGTAGGATCACACAAGTGCCACTAGATAGCCCAGGGACTCTAGTTTCATGGTGCATTTTCAACCGCTTGAAAACTTGTGTTTATCTGAGACTGCCATGGTGGTAGGCGTCCATGATGTTGCACTAGTGGCAGAATATGCAGTGTCAACGACAACTAGATCTGTTGTGGTCAAAATCTGATGATCACAGTTATGGTCCAGTTGACATCAACAAGGTTTGTTGTATGGAAGTCTGTTAATGACACCCACAGCATTGCATGCTCACTGTGCGATTGTGAAGCCTACTGCAACGATGTGTGTAAAAAAACAAAACTATGCAGGTAGCAGAATAAATAGTGGCAGTTGCTGAATGTGCTCCTCAGGCTGACACACGATCTGTTTGCATTATTCGTACAACAGTAGGCCAACATTTCAACTGATGCAGAACATCGCACGGTTCTCTCGGCATTGGCAATAGCTGAGCTTCTTGTATTAATTAATTGTTAAATTAAATTGTTAAATTAATTAAGATGGTTCTTAAGTGGGAGTGGCAGTAGAAGTGGTAATTAATTGCTAAAATGTGTACTTTAACTCTGCTTAATTTTAATTTGTATGTGATTTGCAGTTGAAGGCCTCAAGCTGAATCTCGGCAAGTTGATGGAACAGAAGTCAGCAGCTGTGAAAGCACTAACAGGAGGCGTTGCTTATCTCTTTAAACAGAATAAGGTTCTGCAACGTCTTGTGATTTTAAAACGTGAACCACAGACTCGTGTGAAGCCTTAAAAGACTGCCATAATTGAAACAGCTGCAGCAAACTTGATCAGTGACTTTAATTTCGATTGTTGTTTACTTAAACACTGTTGATTGATGACAGTTAATTAGTAAAAGTATTTGTGAGGTGCAGATAAACAGAAATGTTTTCAGTAGTCGCTTAAAATGTTGAGACCTTGAAAAATGATCGGTCAAAACCTGAGAATAGATTAGTGGTTACAGTAATAGTGGTAATAGTGGTTGTTGTCGTCATAATCGTTAAGTTGATTTTACAACTATGTGAGATGGGATACGTTGCAAAATCCATGTCGGTGCTAGGTGACACATATTCATGGCTTTGGTCGTATCGCTGGGCCAAATGAAGTGTCGGTGGATAAAAGTGATGGAACGAAGCAGCAAGTCACCACCAAGAACATACTCATTGCTACCGGATCAGAAGTCACTCCATTTCCTGGCATAGATGTGAGTTGAGTCGTAACAGTAGCATTCACAGTTGTGAGTAAATAGGTAAGTTTGAGCATTTATATCAGAGATGTGCAGATTGCAGATTCCTCTGCTAGAAGAGTGGAATCCACACAAATTTTGACAATCCACAGAGTCTTGTTTGACAGCTCGAACAGTCCTGGGTTGGTAATGCACCCTGGATCATTAGTTGATTTCGGCACTATATAAATTGTTTTTTGTTTACTTAACTTCCTTTCATACTTCTTTCCTTTTATACTTCCTTCCTTCTTTATATTTTCGTTTTTTTATTTACTTTTTTACTCGTTTACTTCCTGGCTTATCTACTTCTTCCACGATAGACCTATTCCATTTCCAGGCCAGAGGTCGTAGGAGTTGACCATACCTGGCTTTAGTTTTTGTGTTAATTTTATGTTGTGGTGTGTTTTGTTACGGATGCATGTTTGGTTTTGTGGTGTTTGATTTGGTTTTTCAGTACTAAGCCAGGAGATTGGCTGGGAAGAATGTCTCCGAAGTGACCTATTTTATGTCGGGTGGGGCGTAAAATCTTAATCAATCAATTAACAGCAAGGCGTCTGCCGAGACAGTTTGGTGTATTTTCTTTACTCTACAAAATTAAATGTGATAAAGCAGAAAGTTCCAGTGAATGCAGCAATGATAACAACACAGTTCACTGAAAGAAGGGTATAGGCCTACACAACAATAGTCAAAGTGTCTGGTGTCGCATCTTTAAAATAATGTCTCAGGACCCATATAGTGATTCATTTGGAGGCGAAGCATTGCTGTATGATTTTTGCAGAGTGGTTGCAAACACAGATGATAGGTCAGCAGATGTGGATGGCTTGCAGAGAGAATTTTGTGGCATTTGTATAGCTCTGATTTGTATATGACACCATAGCGAAAAAAATGCAGCGGCAGTGCCAACATTAGCGGCAGTGCCAACATTATTAGTTGTTAGTTATTATTAGATTTTTTAATCCAACCTTTTTGTGGCACGGAAGAGCCTATGGTGTGCCTATTTGCCGTTAAGAAACTACTCACTCACTTGTGCCAACATTATGTGTGTCCAAAAAGTTGAATTTTTGTTTAAAAGATATGCTTGATAGTGATTGGTGACAAACTGTTGTAACGAGAGCAGATAGCAGATTGTTTCTTACAAAGTAACCACGGAATCCATGGATGCTTTTCCCATCTTCTGCACGTTTATAATAAGTCTCGTCATGTTTGCAGATGTCGGTATATGTGGTCATAGCTATTGCTTTTTTTCTTACTACAAACCCTTTTTTTGTACATATCAAAAAGAGGTATCAGGGTACCTGTTTCCATACTGCACCACTGCAATTGATGGTGTGTGTGAATGCAAATTCATTGATATTGTCTGTGCCGGCAGTTTTTGTAATGTTATGTTGATAAATAAACCTTGTTATTAATAGATTGACGAGGACACTATAGTATCGTCTACTGGAGCTCTATCGTTGAAACAAGTTCCAGAGAAATTAGTTGTCATCGGTGCTGGCGTTATAGGTGTTGAACTGGTAAGTCAAGTTGTTTTGGTCTTTGTTCTGAATTTGCTTAATGTCTTGAATTTTTGTGTCTTGCACTGTCGATAGCCGGATGATACAGATTTTTGTTTTCTTATTTTATTTAAACATTTTATATGAAATGCTGAATCTACCACTTTAAAAAAAAATATATTTTTTATATTTTTCCAGTTGTATCAATGTCTAAAGATGTTGCATACCTTTTTACGTTTAGTTTTTATTAACTGTTTTTGAATAGGCTGTAGTACTAAACAGGTCGGCCATAATTGCCTTTAGCCTGGTTATTCCTGTTTCTGCTTATATCCCCCATTTATTGTCTTTGAATAAGTAAACACGATGACTTCTAACAAGAAATATGCAATGGTGGTGAAACGATGCTCGCTAGGATCTCCCAGTAATTGGCACTCAATGGATTGCATCGTCCCGAGTTGATGCCTATGTAATTTAATTTTTGCATTAAATTACACTTTATTACTTTAACGATACCGGTGATGGATAGTTGGTGGTACTGCTCGTTGCAGGGTTCCGTGTGGTCGCGGCTTGGTGCAGAGGTCACTCTGGTGGAGTTTCTAGGAAACATTGGCGGCTTCGGAATTGACCTGGAGGTGGCCAAGACGTTGCAGCGCTCTTTGACCAAGCAGGGACTCAAGTTCCTCCTGCAGACAAAAGTTGTCGGTGCTGCTAGACAGGGTTCCAACATCAAGGTCGCCATTGAGGACTTGAAGAAAGGAAAACAGGATGAGGTTTGAGACTGTGGGTGATTTTCTTGATTGAGGATTATTTTACGTTCAAGTGTGGTTACAGATAGGATGCAAATACACCAGTGTGATATATGTTCACTCAGATTGTACCACGTGACCATCCAGATACATTACCATAACCATACACTTCTAATCTCATACGAAGATCTTATAGGACAAGCAGTTTGGCATGCAAGTCACACAAACTATTAGACATATGTCACATCTGCAACTTTGTCGCGCAACTTTATTGCACAACAAAGTTGCAGCATGCAACTGTGCATGTAGCACACTGCAACCTTTGCACATAAACAAGAACTGGCCAATGAGGTTGGTAAGTTCGTGTTTTTGCGATAAAGTTGCATTGTGCGACATGCACAGTTGCGTACTGTAACTTTATCGTGCGATAAAGTTGCATGACAAAATTGCAGGTGTACAGCGTAGAGGCAGACAAAGAAAACTTGGCAGTGAGGTTGTAGAAAATGATTGTCAGACCTATCGACTGTGCAAGAAAGATGCTGTGGACCATGGGAAATGGAGAAAGTTAACTTAAAATGTTGTATGGTTATCATACAACCACAGAGACAGGTTGTGAATGAATGTTTTTTTTTCTGGCACTGGCTCACCTGTGTGGTCCGGTACAAGAGGTCGTTAAATGGGTTGTTATTGTTTTTGTTGGACCCAGATTAGCCTGTGGTTTCCATGAAACACAGGCTGCTCAAACAGGCGCCAAGAGTAACCGTTTTAGACGAACTGATACCAGTATGAAGAGCCAGGATTATGAAATAGTTAACTTTTATACAACCAAAAAAACATTCTTGTCTATTGACGTTTCAGCTTCCGATCTTATCAGAGGTCAAAATGTCGATAAGTGTTTATTGGCCATGTGAAAGTAACTGTTTCATATTAGATTGTCAGCCTGATGAAACTTTTTATGGACGGTCAAGGTTAATTTATATGTTGAGGTCAGATGACAGTTGTATATATGTATGCTGTGTTGTGAACAGTTGGACTGTGATGTTCTGCTGGTGTGCATTGGACGTCGACCTTACACCGAAGGTCTCGGCCTGGAATCTGTTGGCATTCAGCTGGACAGCAAAGGCCGCGTTCCCGTCAACACAAAGTTTCAGACTTCCATACCTAAGTAATGATGCTAACAGCACAGAAACAGTATTTAGGTCGACTCTTCAGCAGGGTCGACCTAATAATGCTGGTCTTAATTGTCCGTCCGTCTGTCCATGCTTGAAAGGTGGCGATTCTATTATGGTCAAGTCCACAAGATTTGGCCTTATGGCCGAAATGAGTATGTTTCAGTGACAGCCTGAACGTCTTCTTAAACTAAGGCACAGTATCAAAATTTGATCGGGGCGGATTTTTAATATTTGTCCTAGTTTTTGTGTCATGTGACTTCATGAAGTTGGCAGAAACGTCAGTTTCGAAGAGTCGACCGTCAGTCCCGTACGGGGATAGTTTATTATGGGTTATTTTCAGTGTTGATGGTCTTCTTCTTTATCATTTGCTGCCACCTTTCTCGTTTCTCTGTGCACGCTTCAATGCTTTAAGAATAGGCCCAGTCCATGTCTAGAATGGACGTCGCAATCAAACCTGCTTTTGGGTTTTTTATTTATTGTGTGTAATTTTTTTGGTTTATTATCGTATATCTGCATTTGTTGTGTTAGTTTCTTCAGTACCATGTTAGGTGATTGGCTGGGAACGCCATCTCGCTCAAATGTCTATTTCTGTGTCAAGTGTAACATGAAACCTTAACTCAGTCTTTGTTGTCATCCACAGTCTTGATATTGTAGCTTGCAAAAAATCTTGCTACTGCAAGCCACGAAGACTTTGGCAGAGCAGTCTACAAGAGGGGTGTTTTTCAAAGCCTACCAGAACCTACCAAACCTAAAACACCACGCCCCCTGCATTCCTTATATGGAATAATTTATGGGACCTGGTATACCAGCGACCTACCAGAAGCTACCGGAGTCTGACTGTGGTTGTCTAACAGCCACGCCCTGTTAGGTGTTGGCAGGTCTTGAGAAACACTCCTAAGGTCTCGACCTAAACTGGTGTGCATAGCTAGTGAGCTTGTAGTATATAGAATAGTAATAGTTGCAGTAGCGATGATTGTGTGTGAGACTTTGAAACGGAACTTTGCCTGTTTGTTTGGTTGCCGGTTAATTTGGTCTGCTGACGTTACCACCATGGTACTACCATCAGTGTAAAGGGATCAATGCCCCTTCCATTAGAAGTCCAGTGTTGGTGAAGTTTTTATTCTGTGTAAGTAGTATAACTAAGTAACTTTGGTAGCGTATTGTATAGGTAGGTAGCTGCATTATCACCATGTCATGGTGATAATGCAGCTACCTATCTGTACAATACACTACAAAAGTTACTTATTTGTACAAATTACACAGATAAAAACTTCCAGTAGCAGAGTTTAGCAAACAATTAATATCCTGTGCACAACCAGCTGCTTGTGACTTGGACATTGATAGTTTGCTGTTTGTCGTTCGTACAGTTGTATTTGTAATTACAGTGGTGACATGTGTTTCCTGCTTGCAGTATTTATGCCATCGGTGACTGCATCGAGGGCCCGATGTTGGCTCACAAGGCTGAGGATGAAGGTATCTCGCTAGTGTTATGATTAGCATATGTTTATTGGTAAAACATTGTACACTTGTTGCTAAGATGAAACAATATTTTTTAACATCATTCAGTTTTTGTTTGATGGCTCCGATCTAATTGCCGGTAAGATGGGAGTGTGTCTGAAGCAGTGGAGCTGTTATAGTCAAATGCCTTTTCTGACATTAGTGCTTTCTTAACTGTGATCTTAGAGTCGCTGTACTTGGTCTGCTGCAAACACCATTGAAACTAATTGTAAACTCAAAATGTTGAATTAAATGGCCTGAAATGTAACTAAATTGGAAGCAGTTTAGGATACATTGTTAGAATCATTTTCATGACCACAAATTTTTAATGTGTAAGTAGTTAATTAATCATTAATTGCAGCAGTTGCGAGAGACTGCAAAGTGAGGTTATGTTTTTCTACCATTTTTTATATTTCTGTCAGCTGCAGATGCATTTGAGACAGGAACAGTTGTTTAGATTTTGAATATGATCTGTATCCAAACTGGTAAAATTATATGTACAGACTTCTCTTCAATGATATGAACTGAACTGAAGTGTAATGAACCAAATTGTATTTCATTTATCTTTGTCGTCATTTATATGTATTATAAAAACAAAAACTGGCTTCAGTTTCTCTTCATTGTAAAAGCCGCCATT
>Ga0066187_1000695_pt1 | contig 10965 bp, 10 predicted proteins | sample WorMetexBAHAMAS1_FD_58706 | JGI IMG/M metagenome (GOLD analysis project Ga0066187, IMG submission 58706) | Marine gutless worms symbiont microbial communities from Max Planck institute for Marine Microbiology, Germany - Inanidrilus exumae... | ecosystem: Host-associated > Annelida > Digestive...
GCTCTGCATCGCCGTCAAAAAAACCCCTTGCCAACAGGGAGCCGTCCACACATGGGATATCGAGGGCAGTATCCGGGATTCGAAAACCTATTCCTTCGACAACATCGACCGCGGCGGTGTCTCCGCCGGCGAAGCCATTCACCACATGCTGGTGCGCCTGACGATCGACGCGGAGATGACGGTCGTCGCCATCGAAATCGCCATGGATTCGGTCCCCTACTCGCTTTGCGGCGATATCACGCCGTCGTTTCAGCAATTGAAGGGATTAAAGATCGGTGCCGGCTGGCGTCGCGCGGTGATGGAAAAGACCGGCGGCTTGGCTGGGTGTACCCATGTCCGCGATCTGTTGATCGGCCCGGTCGCGGTGACCGCCTACCAGACGATCATTCCCAAACGAAGCCGCCAGCAGGACGCCGAGGGCGGGCCGAAACGCCGCCCCCCGGTCATCGGCACCTGTCATGCCTACGATCCGTCGGGTTCGATCGTCCAACGCCGTTGGCCGCAGTTCTTCGTCGAACCGACAGCCCACCCCACTTTGGACCCTGCTGCGGACGTCACTGACGAACCGGCAACCGGTGACGACGCCTAAAACCCACGCGGCCGTTCGCCCCTAATCTCCGCTCAGTCGAGCGGCGCCGCTTCCGCCAGCACCGAATCGGCCACCCCCGCCGGCAGTGTCACCGACCATTTGGATGCGACCTCTCGGTAATAGGATACGATGAACGAGCGCACGGCCGACGTACGGCTGCCGCCGTTTTTCCTTTGGTCGATCATGGTGCAGAGGTCGTGAAGGGTCATGCCTTCGGCGCTGCAGATGTCTTCGAGCGCTTCCCAACTGGCCCTTTCGAGGCGAATACTGGTCCGCCTGCCATCGACCGTAACGTTCTTGCTTATCAAAGATTCCTCCAGCCTTTGCGAATGGAACGCCGGTCCGTCAGCTCCGATCCCGGCGGGACCGGGAGCCACCCGTTGACGGGCCGGCGATCAAACCTCGAATTTGATACGCATCAATCATAGCAAATGGCGCCCGCAACCCCAAACGTTTGTCTTAGATCGTAATAACGAGGCCCTCAATCGCTCGCAAATCACCGTTCGATTACCCGTGCGCGGATCAATCCTCCCCTTGCTTCGACCGCCTCGCCTGCGCATAGTTAATATCATGTCGACGGAACCGCACAGCGACCTGCTCAACCGCTACCGCCATGAAGCGGGAGCGACGGAAAACCGCTGCGCCTGGCCCGGTTGCGACTGTCCCGGCGAACACCGGGCACCGAAATCGCCGACCCAACTCGACGAGTTCCAGTGGTTCTGTCTCGAACATGCCCGCGAGTTCAACAAGAAGTGGAACTATTACGACGGCATGTCCGATGAAGAGGTCGAGGCCGACGTCAGGCGCGACACGGTGTGGGACCGCCCGACCTGGCCCTTGGGTAACAATCCAGGCGCCACGGAGAGCCAAGGGTTCAAGACCTACAATTTCACCGACCCGTTCGGCATGTTCGAAGAGGGCGTGGGAGAGGGCTCGTCCGGCACCCCGGCCGATCAAAGCCTAGGCGCGGAGCAACGCCGGGCCGCGGCGATCCTCGGTATCGATCCGCCGTTTACGCTCGACAACGTCAAGAGCCGCTACAAGGAACTGGTCAAACGCTACCACCCGGACGCGGTCGGGAACGGCGAAGGCTCGGACGATCGGATCAAGGAAATTAATCACGCCTACGGCGTCCTGATCGCCTTTATCGACGGTTGAGGCAATAGATTGTTTCCTTGACTGACTAGGCAATAGACCCTACCTCATAGGCGTTTTTCGCCGGCCCGCCCAGAAACGAAAGCCAGGGGCGATCGGCTGGCCGCCTTTCATCCCAGACCGGATACAGTTAGATGACGATACAAGCCGATACCGCTGAACCACTGGCCGTCCGCGAGCCCGATATTTCCGTATCGGTACGCCAGGTGTTCGGGATCGATAACGATCTCGAAGTTCCCGCGTTCAGCGAGGCCGAAGAGCACGTTCCCGAGATCGATGACGCCTACCGGTTCGACCACGACACGACGATGGCAATCCTGGCCGGTTTCGCCCACAACCGGCGCGTCATGATCCAAGGCTACCACGGCACCGGCAAGTCGACCCATATCGAACAGGTTGCGGCGCGCCTCAATTGGCCGTGTATCCGGGTCAACCTAGACAGCCACATCAGCCGCATCGACATGGTCGGCAAGGATGCCATCGTGCTGAAGGACGGCAAGCAGGTCACGGAATTCCGCGAGGGGATCCTGCCTTGGGCCCTGCAGAATCCAACCGCCCTGGTGTTCGACGAATACGATGCCGGGCGGCCCGACGTCATGTTCGTCATTCAGCGTGTGCTCGAGGTCGAAGGCAAGCTGACGCTCCTCGACCAGAACCGGGTCATCCAGCCGAACCCCTATTTTCGGCTGTTCGCCACGACCAACACCATCGGCCTCGGCGACACGACCGGCCTCTACCACGGCACCCAGCAGATCAACCAGGGCCAGATGGACCGCTGGAACATCGTCGCCACCCTGAACTACCTGCCGCACGACGCCGAAAGGGAAATCGTTCTCTCCAAAACGCCGGATTACAACACGGCCAAAGGCGAAGAGACGATCTCGGCCATGATCGAACTCGCCGAATTGACCCGAACCGGTTTCATGAACGGCGACATCTCGACGGTCATGTCGCCCCGGACCGTAATCACCTGGGCCGAAAACGCGATGATCTTCGGCGACGTCGCCTTCGCCTTCCGGGTCACCTTCCTCAACAAGTGCGACGAACTGGAGAGGCCGGTGGTGGCCGAGTTCTATCAGCGTTGCATGGGGGAAGAGCTAGCGGATTCGGCGGCCAGCACCGTCTTACAGTAACGTTGACGGCACCGGCGCGCCTGACGCCGGGAGACATCGGGAGTAGGTTCGAATGAGCGCGGATGATCGGAACGAACTGGTCAAACGCGCCACCGCGACGACCCTGAAAGCGCTCGCCGGCCCCCGGCCTCAGGAAATCACCGTCAACTATTCGCCGGGCGCCGCAACAATCACCGGCAACACGGTTCAATTACCGGCGCCGGCCGGCCCTTTCGACGGCCCTGCCGTGACCAAACTCAGAGGCGTCTCCGATGCACTGGGTTTGCGAATCCGCTACCACGACGACGCGGTGCACGCCGCGCACATGCCCAGAGGCCCCGAAGCCCGCGCCGTATACGAAGCCCTCGAACAGGTCCGTTGCGAATCCCTCGGTGCCAACCGCATGACCGGGGTCAACAGCAACCTGATGGCGCTTCTCGACGAACGCTGCCGGGCCCGTGGCTACGGCGGTGTCACCGAGAAGAACGACACCATGCTGCCCGACGCCATGGGGCTGCTGGTGCGCGAAAAGATGACCGGCGAGCCGGTTCCGGAAAGCGCCGCCAAGCTGATGGACATCTGGCGACCCGAAATCGAAACCAAGATCGGCGAGAAACTGAGCCGGCTCGACGGTTGCGCCGCCGACCAGGACGCCTTCGCCGACCTGGTGACCGAGATGATCGCCGCGCTCGATTTGATCGACGACGACCAGCAGCCCCTTGATTCCGAAGATGACGACAGTGACGAGGATACGGCCGACCAGGAAGGCGAGGACACGCCCGACAGCACCGATTCCCAAATGACGGAAGACGGCACCATGTCCGGGATGCGGGGCGAGGACGACATGGGCGAAATGAGCGAGGACATGGAAGGCGCCGAGGACGACCTGATGCTCGGCGACGGCGAGGAAGAGCCCGCCGGCCCGAGCCTTTGGGACGACCCGAGGCTGCAGAACACTCCCGACGACGGCCGCCGCTACCGTCCTTACACCACCGAATACGACGAAGTCATCGACGCCGATGAACTCTGCGCGGCCGACGAATTGGCCCGGTTGCGCCACCAGTTGGATCAACAGCTGTCGCATCTGCAAGGCGTCGTCTCGCGCCTGGCCAACCGCCTGCAGCGGCGTTTGCTGGCCAAACAAACCCGCTCCTGGGAGTTCGACCTGGAGGAAGGTTTGCTCGACGCCGGGCGCCTGGCCCGGGTCGTCGTCGACCCGGTCCATCCCCTTTCGTTCAAACGCGAAACCGATACGGATTTCCGCGACACGGTCGTCACGCTCCTGATCGACAATTCCGGCTCCATGCGTGGCCGGCCGATCACTGTAGCCGCCATGAGCGCCGACATCCTGGCGCGCACCCTCGAACGTTGCGGGGTCAAGGTCGAGATCCTGGGTTTTACCACGCGCTCCTGGAAAGGCGGTTCCGCCCGCGAACACTGGGTTGGCGCCGGCAAGCCGAAGAACCCGGGCCGCCTCAACGACCTCCGCCACATCGTTTACAAGGCCGCCGATACGCCCTGGCGGCGCGCCCGCAAGAATCTGGGACTGATGCTGCGCGAAGGCCTATTGAAGGAGAACATCGACGGCGAGGCCCTGGCCTGGGCGCATCAGCGCCTGCTGGCGCGTCACGAACAACGGCGTATCCTGATGGTCATTTCAGACGGCGCGCCGGTCGACGATGCGACACTGTCGGCCAACCCGGGCAACTACCTGGAACGCCACCTCCGCGACATGATCGACTTCATCGAAACCCGTTCCGACGTCGAGGTAACCGCCATCGGTATCGGCCACGACGTCACCCGGTATTACCGCCGCGCGGTGACATTGATCGATGCCGAGGAGTTGGGGGGCACCATGATGAACGCGCTCGCCGAGTTGTTCGACGAGGAAACGGTCCGCACACCGGTCCGTCGGCGCGCCTGACCAAGCGGCTAACCCGCATCCGTCATCACCCGGCTGGACGGGAAGATCATGGTCACCATCGTTCCTTCACCGGTCTGGCTTTCGAGTACCAAGCGCCCGCCGTGCAGTTCCATCAACGACTTGCATAACGGCAGCCCGAGGCCGGTCCCCTCCTTGCCGCGGGTCATCATGTCGGTGACCTGACCGAACGGTTTCAATACGGTTTCCAAATCCTCCGCCGCGATACCGATGCCATCGTCGGTGACGCGAACCATCACGCCCTTCGGTGTTTCCTCCAAAACGACGTCGACGTTTCCGTTCGGTTCGGAAAACTTGATCGCGTTGGTCAATACGTTGAGCAGGATCTGTTTGACCCGGATATGATCGGCGACGACCTTGGGAAAGGCCTCCGGCAACTTGGCGAGGATGGCGACGGAGGCACGGCTGGCACGCTCGCGGACCATCTCCATGGACTCGCGCACCACATCGGAGAGGTCGACCTCCTCCTCGAACAGTTCCTGGGCACCGGCTTCGACCTTCGAAAGATCGAGGATGTCGTTGATCAAACGCAGGAGATGGGTTCCGGAGCCATGAATATCCGCCGCGTACTGGACGTAGTTCTCGTTGCCCAAGCCGCCGAACATCTGCTCCTTCATCACTTCCGAAAACCCGATGATGGCGTTCAGCGGCGTGCGGAGCTCATGGCTCATATTGGCGAGGAACTGGCTCTTTAGGCGATCGGCCGCCTCGGCCTTGTCCTTCAGCGCATAGAAGTCCTCGGCAAGCTCGACCATGGTCATAGCCTCTTCTTCCAACTTTGCGCGCTGCATTTCCGCGTCGAGCAGAAACTTGTCCTTCTGTTCCTCCATTTGCTTGCGCGTCGTGATGTCGCGAACCACCCAAGTGAACGTTTGGCCGCGGCGGTTGTCGAGCCGGCGGCCGACGAATTCGGCGAGAACCACCTCATCGTTTCCGCGTTCGATATAGGTTTCGCGCATCAGACCATCTGACTCGGCGGATTGGCCGTCCGACAACGTGGATGCGAGATCGGGAACGAGATCGATGATCGGCGTGCCCAGAACCTGGTCCGCCGTCCTGCCGAAAATCTGCTCGGCCGCGGGATTGAAGGTCGTTATCACTTGATCCTCGTCGATCGTGACGATGCCGTCGGCGACCGTGGCGATGATCTGATTCAGCTTCTGTTCGCGTTCGCGGAGGATCTTGGCGGCCCGCATGTGGCCCGAAATGTCATGTATTTCGACGAGGTATTCCGGTTGGGGTGCGGCTTCTTTGTTCTGCCGATGCACCCAAAGTATGGCATCGACGATGGTGCCGGAGGCCGTCTTGAGTTTGAGGGGGAACCCCTCCGCTTCGTCGGCGAGAAGGTCGAAATCTCGATCCGTTATTCCGGCGTATTCTTCGCCGAAGTAATCGGTGATCGTCTTGCCGATGAAATCGTTCCTGGGGACATCGAACAACCTTACGCCGGCCGCATTGATGTCCTTGATGCGGGTTCCTTCACAGGACGCGAGCACATGGTTGAGGGAATCGAAGCAATCCGTGAACGGGTCGGGTTGATCGGTTCGGGACAGGTGACGGTCCATTTTTCGGCGTTCCCAAACTCTCAAAACCCTTGCCCCTTCATCAGATTTTATGCGACCCCATGGAAAATTCAATTACTTCGCCCATGGGAGGATTTTCTATTATTCGAGACAACCCTACGGATAAATGCAATGGTTCGGGGCGGCGGATTGACGCTGGCCGTTTGGACGATGAATGACGGAAAAGCCGTGTTTGAGGTTCGAAACACCGGGGCCGCCGGGATCTGGAGAAAGGCGTTTCGTTGGATCGGTTTTTCGGTCCTGCTGGCCACTACGGACAACGGCCCGGCCCAAGCGTCAGGCGTGCCGGTTATCATCGAACACCGGGGTATCCGCATGGAGGCCGTTCCCAACAGCGCCGCCGTCACGGCTGCGGACTCAGCCCGCTCGGTTGCCCCCGAAAAAGCGTTGGCCCGCTTACGGGAAGCCCTCGACAGGATCTATGGCAATTCGCCCCTGAGCGCGTCGAAAATCGAGCTGCTGAAACGCAACGGCCGCGTCGTCATGATCTACGATCCGGCCTTTCCGAAAGAACGCCTGGCGTCGGTCACCATCGCAGCGTTTTTTCCCGATTATTACCAACATCAGGGCGATATGAAGGATTTCGTCGTGGTCGTCGGCCGCTACGGGATCAAATGGCCGCGCGACAAACTTGCCGCCATTATCGTTCACGAACTGGTCGGCCACGGACTCCAGCACCTCAGGGGACGCATCGCCCGCGACCGCAGGATCGATCTCGAGTGCGAGGCCCGTCTGTACGAGGAGGCCGCCTACCAGGACCTTGAGGTGCCTCGCGCAACGCCCGACATGATCCGCTTCCGCAAGGACATGAAGCGCAATTGGTGCGCCGATTTCCGCCTGTTCATGCGCCGCCATGATCCGCGGTCGATGGCCCTATGGAACTACGGGACGCCGCGGGTTCCCGACCTTCTCGCCCTGTTCGAGGATTACCTCGGTCACCTCCGCGCCACCGGCGTGGCCGGGCGCGCCGTTTCCGCTTCGGCCGAGAAACGGCACCGGGACTTCCTCGCCTTCGCGAAACAGGCCGAACGCGCCAGGGAACCGACCCAACTTTTTGTCGTCGGCAAGAAATACCTTCACGGCGTCGGCGTCAGCAAGGACGCCGAGCGGGCCCGCGACTGGTTCCGAAAATCCGCGGAAAACGGATATATGCCGGCGCAACAGGTCTTGGGCGAGATGGCCGAGAAAGGCGTCGGCGCGCCGCCGAACATAAAGGACGCGTTTTTCTGGTACAAACTCGCTGCCCGGCACGGGTCCGAAGTTGCCGATGGCCGGGCCCATAGGCTTGAGCCGCAGCTATCGTCCCGCCAGCGCAGCGACGCCCTTGGCCGCGTCGCCCGCTGGTTGGCCGCGTCAGGGCGGTAAGCCGACCGCGCCGTGACGATCGGCGGCGGTTGATTCTTTTCCGACCGGGCCCAAGATGGTAGGCAATGAGCATGTTGAAACCGGCTTCCATTTTGGCGGCGGCGCTCGCGGTCTCCTCCGGCGCCGCCCTGGCGGGTGAGATCAAACCCGTCTTCATCGGTGAATCGGAGCGCACTTTCTCGCGGCCGCACGATGTCGCCATCGCGCCGACCGGCCTCTACCTGCTGGTCGCCGACCTCGGCAACGACGCGGTCAAAATTCTCGACCCCGGCCGCCTGAAGGTGCTGGGCGCGTTCGGCAAAGGCGAGCTGTCGAGCCCGCACGACGTGTCGTTCGGCAAGGACGAACGCCTCTATGTGGCCGATACCGGCAACGACCGCATCATGGTCTATACCTTCAAGGGCGTTTACCGCGACGGCAGCGCCAACGTCGAGCACATCGAGACCTACAGCCAGGGTATCGTCACGCCGGAAGGCGTCGCCGAGGGCAGCAACGGCCGGGTTTACGTCGCCAACACCGGCGCCGGGTCCATCGTCGCCCTCGAGGCGGGACGCGTCGTCATAACGGTCGATGCCGCCGGTGGCACCGCCCTCGCCCGCCCCCACGACATCCACGTCGGACCCAACGATCGGGTTTATCTCGCCGATTCCGGCAACCACCGGGTCCTGGTCTTCGACCGTGACCTCAATCTGCTCAACGAACTGAACAAGGCGGACCACGCCTTCAACGAACCGAAGTACGTGGCGACGGACGAGGACGGCACGTTATTCCTGGCCGACGAATACAACCATCAGATCAAGATCTTCGATACGGAGTTCCGCCGTGTCGGCACCATCGGCAGCGGAAACCAGGGCGATGGACCGGCCGGCCTCAACGGCCCCGAAGGCGTCGACGTGGCCGGGCGTTACCTCTGGGTGTCGGACACCCACAACCACCGCATCATGCTGTTCAAGACCCGGTGATCGAAACGCCTGTCTGCAACGAAAAAGGCCCGCCGGAAGCGGGCCCCTCGCAAACGCCGGAAACGGTCGTCAGGCCGCCGGTTGGGCAACCGCCTTCTTGACGCGCTTCTTGAGGCGCCGGAACTCCGGCGTCAGTTCGGCGTCACGGGTGTCGAGCAGAAAGGCATCGAGGCCGCCCTTGTGTTCGACCGTGCGCAACGCCGCCGCGGTCAAGCGCAGCCGCACCGTGGTGCCCAGCGCTTCGCTCAGCAGCGACGTCTTCTGCAGGTTCGGCAGGAACCGCCTGCGGGTCTTGTTGTGGGCGTGGGACACGTTGTTGCCGGTCTGTACGCCCTTGCCGGTGAGATCACAACGTCTCGACATGGCTCATATCCTTTTGAAAACAGTGCCGGGGCGCACATCAGTCGCGCCCCGAGGTGGCCGGTTTTTAGGCCACGCGGGCCGCGTCGTCAAGGGAATATGAGGAATACCGGAAGCGGTCTGAAAACCAGTCGAAACCAAACACCCGGTCGATGTCGCCGATGATATGACCCTGCCTCTTGGCTCGGTCCTTAGAAGGCATCGACCGCTTCCCGAAGGGCGCTGGGCTTGACGTGGTCCTTCAGGCGGTCACGCATGGCGATGTCGATCTCGCGCCCGAGAACCTCCTCGATCAGCCCGGCGATGCTGGCGTGATCGAGCAGGCTCTCGACCACGTCGTGATCGACGTCGACCATGATGTCCACGTCGCTGTCCGGTCCCGCCTCGCCGCGGGCGACGAAGCCGAATACGGCGGCATGGCGCACCCCCTTGCCGCGCAGTTCGTCGGCATTCTCGCGCAGGATCGCCAGCACGTGTTCCAGGGTATGATTGCTCTCGCCTTCCATGACGGGACTATATCATGGAGCGGTGATCGGGCTCAGGGTGGCGGCTTGGTTGCGGATGAGTTGAGAGACTCGTTGAATGTCTGAATGAACTGCAAAGCCGCCATTGATATCAGGCGTGCATCAAGACAGGGTTATCCCAGAGGCAGCCATTATTTGTCTTCGCGGCGAATGTTGGTTTTCCGATTGGAAAGCGGGCGTCTTCGGTTCAATGCCGGATGGCCCGAAGTTGATCCGAAGCAGACAATTTACCGGCAATGGTTGCACCCACGTTCTCAACGACGACGCGGACAAGACCTCCGCCACTGACCAATTCATCCGCCTTGACCGAGGACGAAGTGTTTCCTTACATGCGAGCCAACATTGTCGGGAGATTGACTTGGTGTGTGGAGATTTCCATTGGATTTACCCGCCCGGTAATGCGGTGCAAGGCCTCGGCAAAAACTCACGGAGAGCCGCCATCAAGCGCTTTGCCCGGGGTAGAGGACCGGAAGACTACTTGTGGCAAGCCAGATTGCCCAGTGCTAGGTTTACCCGAGGGAAAGCAAGGTTGCTTGGAAAGAGAGCCCCTTAGGGCCGCCGGATAAAGCGAACTCATCCATTCACGCCCTGCCGACGTAACTTTACTGGGGAGATCGCTAATGTGAAGTGGGCATCATCAACCACAGCGGCAAATGGCAACCCGTGATATCGGAACCCGCAAATTGACACTCGATAGGACAATGAGGTGAAAGATGTCATCAATAGTCTCGATGATGGTGACCCGGTGCTCCGTCACTTCGATTGCGAGCGTGCTGATCGTTTTGTGTACCACCCTCGGCAATCCGGCGGCCGGAGAGCCATCACGCCTGATGACCGAGGAGTTTGCGCCCTACCAGTACTACAAGGACGTCGACGACAAAGAAACGTTGACCGGAATCTCGATCGAGATCGTCAGCGCGATACAGGAACGACTTGGAGACGAGAACGAGATCAAAGTTCTGCCTTGGAGCCGTGGCCTGAAGCTACTTCAGAAGCATCCGAACAGTGCCTTGTTTTCCACGGCCCGAACCCCTGACCGCGAGGACAAGTACAAGTGGGTTGGGCCGCTCTCCGAACTGCAAATGGTGTTCTTCCGCCGAAAGGGGTCGGGCGTCGGTTTTTCGTCGATGGATGAGGCCCGCGCGATCGGTCGGATCGGCGTGACCAAGAACGTCGCGACCCACGAAATCCTCTCCAATATGGGCTTCGAAAATCTGGATGTGCTTCAGAGCGGGGCTGACGAGAAGAACATTGCCCGTCTTCTGAAGGACCGCATCGACGTGTGGCCGACAGCTTACTACGCAGGTGTTTACATGTAGTAGTTCCGACCCGATCTGACAGTCACCGGTTTTGACGCGGTATCTGTCAGGTCA
>Ga0066187_1000696_pt1 | contig 10928 bp, 4 predicted proteins | sample WorMetexBAHAMAS1_FD_58706 | JGI IMG/M metagenome (GOLD analysis project Ga0066187, IMG submission 58706) | Marine gutless worms symbiont microbial communities from Max Planck institute for Marine Microbiology, Germany - Inanidrilus exumae... | ecosystem: Host-associated > Annelida > Digestive...
TATAGGTACACAATTTGTATGGCGCCGAAGTCATTCGTGTCGGCTGTATTTCATGCCAAGTGATAATATCTCGGAAACGGTAAAATGGTACATGACATATACACAGCAAAATAACAGAAGATCCCGTCCTTGACTGTCCTTGAAGGTCACTTCACCAAATGAAATCTTTCTGAATCCATACCTCGGAAAATATAGCGCATATAAGCTCGGGAGTGTCTGAATAGTGAGTCATAATTCCAGCATTGTTCAAGATCACGCAGTCACGTATGCTAAACTTGTGGCAGTATCTGGGAAACGACGCAAAACGGTTACTACACTGTCTCCCAAAAAACGTCACTCCATTGGCTTGCTAGAACGTCGACGTATCAACCGATTTAGATAATTTTTGACAAACAAGTTGCAGAGATACTAAGCAATCAAAGCATGCTTTATTTCTCCACCTTGCCTAACTAATGCTTCTGCACTATCTGGCAAAACACGAAAACACAAAATCGCTTCTTTTCAGTCTAATGTTCTATTACATGCTATGCTACACCAACACTTTACACTAAAAACTCTATGGAAAAAATTCTGTATTAATGTAACGTAACTATTAACAACTGAACTGGCCAGCTTCCATGTGCAAGTTGTCATTTGTTACAATGGTACCAGTTTAGTCTCATTTCTGAAGATTTTCAAACTTTATAATACATTTCAATGCAGATTTTGTCGTTCGCTGCCTGCGCGCGGTAACAGGCGGTGTTATTTTGGTCTGTGCAGCTGATAACGTCCCACGCGATCCGTGTTCAAACGCCGCCTCGTCACATTCCTGGTGTCGTGGAAGTAACATTGTCCTACAAGTCGAAGCACTTCTGCAAGGGCGCACCTGGTCGATTCGTCTACACCGGTAGGCCTACCGCATCATCACAGCAGTTGTAACAGCTGCGCCCACATGTCTAACAAGCAGACGCACAATTAGTGCAAAATTGTAAATACGAAGACCCTGTACGCCGCGCACCCTATTATGGTTAAAAATGATGGGACAGACGGACGGACGGACGCCAGACCGTTACATTACGCTTACCGCTAGACGCTGCCAGTCTAACAAGTTAAGCGCATCACTTGATAGAGGGATGAGCGCGCTCCGGGCCTCCAGAACTGGTCCATTACAATTGAACTGTGTTCGATGTTATCCATTACAGAACCTGGGCATTACAACGGTCACTATATTGGACACATCCAAAAATTCTTAAAACGGTTTCTTTGGCTTGACATACGTGAATAAGAAATCTATTAGAATTAGAACGTTTTGTTTTAAAGTAAAAACGAATACATTAGGCCTATTGCGTCTTCTGCGCCAGTCGCTTTTTGGTAGAGTCCAGGATTTATCAGTAAATTATACAGATATTTTCAAATTTGTTGTATTATTTGTCTGTGTCCATTGCAAAACGGGGTAGATAACTGCTGATGCCGTGCAGTGCCGTTATAACAGAGATAGTGACCGCGAAATGGTGATGTTGATGTGCGGATGATAGCGATATCAGAGCCGACAATTGATCACGGGTTTCAGCGACTAATGAAGCTGGTGCCTCGTCACCCCGGCGATCCTGAACGCTTGCCTAAAGTAAGTTATCACGTTTGTCCGTTGTAAATGTTTCCTGGACATTACTGATCCTACTTCTTATTGCATCACCTCCTTCCTGGATCAAGCGAGCACTCGATTACTCTAAGGCTCAGGACTTAACGAATAATATTCTCGAGTGTTCACTCACACCAAACGTTACTGCTCCTTTATACAGTACAACAAATTGTTAGAACCAGAGAAATTGAGAAAACCGTTCGTTTTTTGTATTTTTTAATGTTTCTTCCTTGTTTTTCCCGTTTTCGGTGCCGTGCACTAGATTAAGCTGGCTCTTTTGTCAGCTTCTGAACGCTCGTAAATACATTCAGGCGTCGTAGAATGAAATTAGACTTGACTTGGAAACTGTAAATAAGTAACACGAGCCGCGGCAGCCTCAAAGTAGCCGGTGCGACCTCGAGTGAGAACTTTTCTGGTCTCAAGTTGTTATTTTCTTCAGTTTCCAGTTGTAGACTATCCGCACAGAAGACAACAACTCGGTTAACATTTATCTGTCTGAGCTGTTCGTGAATTTGCTGTTGTGTTTCATCGTTATTCGGCTGGAAGCTAGGCTTCAGCCGAATATTGGATTCACTTCTTGGCGCGTTTTGGCGGTGTTCACGCGTTTGGCTGTAACTCCGCCGAAAGTGAACCGATTTAAATTAAATCTGAAGCACTCTGAGTACATTGTCGGGGGCTGGCCCAGACAGATTGTGGGCGCCATCTGCGCAGTACAGACAGCTGGAGAATTTTGTTGTTGTTTTTTTGTCATGTAAGCAACGCACGATTTCACCGATTTACCGTCAGCCAAATTTCACAAAATTTGAACACAACACGTCCATCGGTGTTGCCCTGAAAACTTTCGGAACAGAATTTGGAAAATCCTACCGTAAGAGGTCGTTTTTCCAAAAAATGCACAAATTTTTCAAAATTTTTTTATCGTCGTACAACTTCAGGCCGCCATAACTCCGCAGTGATTGCAAATCGCCGGAAATTTACCACCAAAATAACCCTGTACGGGATGTATAGTTTCCATTTCTACCGTTGGAATCAATTCAAAGTCGGCTAGGAACAGCCATCTGGATCAGGTCGCTCAGGTTTGCTGGCGCTGAGGACGACGACACCTTGAATGTCAGCGACGCCATCTAGTAGGTTGGTCGGTCGGTCGGTTGTTTGGTTCAGGTTTAACGGCGCTTTCAACACAATCTAGGTCATATGGCGCCACCATCTTGAAGGTGACTCGTTGTCCGACTAGCAATTAGTGGAGTGACCGGAGGAGCGGACTGGCATCTGTTCGACCTCCACACTGACAGACGAATCTGACCACGTTCTTCTGCGCTGGTTCCAGTATGTCGAAAGTTGCGGTTGGCGCACCGAACAGGATGGCGTTGCAGTAGTAAACGGCTTATGTTCTTTCACAGTTGCACGTGTGTGTATGCTGTTCGTCATGGAATATTTTAGCGTGCTGTTGATGACGATTTGTGCAGCTGTTAAGTGAAAATGTGCAGTTGAAAACGGCAGTTTGCGCAGTTTGGTTTTGCGTTGCCTAAACGAATCCTCCGTTTATAACGGTATAACTATCTGTACGCAGTGCACTTTTGAACCGATGTTGTCGATTTCGCCACGTACACACTTCAGACTCTTAAGTCTTAAAGTGGCGTTTTACGCAAAACTTTTCAGCTTCCGAGGGACCTTCGCCCCATGAACAGGGGCGTTGCCTCTGGACTCCACTGGGGCTCCGCCCCCGAACCCATGACTATTTCCGGAATGTGCAGTACTTAATTTTTCTTTAAAGTATGCCGTGTTGTTCGTGCAGGAGATAATACTGAAGCGGGCTGCCGACTTGGCGGAAGCGTTGTACAGCATGCCGCGAAACGCCAACCAGCTGACGGGCGCCATAGCGGCGCGGTCTCCGCCTTCCATGTCGAGCGCACCTGCCGGGGCATCGACCGGCTTCACGACCTACACCAGCCAGCTGCCGGCGCCCGACTCCATCTCCGGTACTGGCCAGTGGGACGAGACGTGGACTCATCGCTACCCCGCCTTCACGTTCTGACGAACGTCGACCGACGGCTTTTATCACCGCTGCTCGTGACAGTTTCATACCGGCAGCAGCCACGTTCCATATAACTAAACGGTTGCAGGGGTGGACCCAGGATTTGGGAAAGGAACGGGTTTGTCAGGAGGGAGGGACGGAATTCCCAGAGCGTGTCCACGGGCAAAATACTGAGGGGCAAAGTACCCCAAAGACAAATTGTGCTTCGATGACGTAATCTGAAAGAAAGCTAAACGGTGTTTTGTCAACTGAGCATTATAAGGGCAGTTTTATACAGCGGTGAGAGATGAGAGGGGGTTCCTACAAACCCAACAAATCCCGCTGGATCCGCCAGTGAGTTATTTGACCCATTTTACCTCAGTGTTATTCTACACTATTTCGGGGATTCGATGCTAGGCTGGCTAACCGAACATTTTTAGTTTTGACGTTCGGGCACTCTGGCGCTCAGGGTTGAGCGTTATATTGTCCAAAAGTCAAAAAACTAGAAATGGTCGCTTAGTCAGCCTGGCGTCGAATCCCTTAGTTACTGTCCCTATTTTGGAACTCTGGGCAAAAATGGGTTAATTGAATTCCACCAGTTAAAGTCAACTAGTCAGAACAGTTCAGCTTAACATGACATCTCGAGACGTCTGGCTATAGTCTTATGCCATCACGTCGACTGACGTACGTCGCCTTTCATGAAGAGTATAGCCTATTATGATTTGGGTGGTTAGCTTCCAGGATATTTCTCATTCAGTGTACACACGGTGAATATAAATACATGGCAAAAGATACTGTTGTAGGCCTCTTTGCCCAATATTTACCATTATTCACATTGCACGCAATATTAATCAACTGCGCACAGGTGTAGACATAGTGATAGACAGATAGAGCTGATTGTGGGCATGCGCAACGAAAAGCAAGCCAAACATCGCGTGAATTATGACGAAGATTATTACATTCGATTCTTCAGATTTTCCACTGGAAGTAGTAATAGCAAACATAGTGTTTTCTGCCAGTATATACACTGTACACATCCAAAAACAGAATAAACGACCACAAACGTTTCAGAAACGTTACACTTTGTTAGAAAAATTTGAAAATAGCGACAGGTCTGATATCATACAGAACTTAAGTAGAAAACTACCCTGTGAAAAATCTGGGAATTCGTATTGGCATCTCCACTTCAATTTATGGGGTACACTGATCACTCCTGTGCTACTGGCACTGAAATGTCCACCCACAGTTTCTGCTTTTAAGATTACGTAGCAGTCTGCTGTAGTGTAGGCAAACTGACTTGAAATAAGTGATTCAATATACGAGGTGGACGAACTGAAACATTGGTCACTTCACGAACAGTGGGTATAACGTGGGGTATAGCGATTTCAGAAATATACACAAGACAGCTCGATCTAGACGTGGTGCCCACAAGTATGGTTAGGCCCTTTGTCTAAACTATATACGGTGTTTCAAAAAGTGAGACCGTTGTTAATTTTTGAACAATTCAATCAAGAATGAAGCGATTTCAATAATTTTAGCAACCCGAATTCTGAAGAAATGTCGCACCAGAAGAGCACATATTTGTCGTCCTCATTTGTAAAATGTGGTTACTGTACATTCAGAAATTCGAAAAAGTAAAATTGTCGCGTGTGATCGAAGTGATAGTATTATAAAAACGTTTACATGGTAGCGCACTTCCAACTGTACGACGTGGTAAGAACTTTAATTGAATTTCACTCGCCACTGGAGTGCTGAAAAATTTTCTCAAATTTCATCAGTTATTGAAAAAGTTATTAAACTTTAACCAAATGCCTTTTGAGACATGAGCTAAATGTCAGCACAGTGTGATGGATTTTGTGACTGAGTGTGGCAAAATGATTGGAGGAGAGTGTCAGCGCAGAAGGTGATCAAATTATCAAAGTTCGCATGATGTTGCTTGCCTGAAATTCAGTTGTTGCCATATAACATAACCACCGGCTGTTTTCAAAACTATTCATTTGGGAGAAGCAATATAACTTCGATCAGATAAAAGAGGCCTCCATTTCACAAGGTAGTGCGGTGACGTTTTTCAGGTGTGGTGGACTAGTTCATAAATACATACGTCAAATTTCTTCAGGATTCTGTACCAAAAATTATTAAAATTGATTCATTTTAATAGTTATTCAAAAAAATAAAAGGGTATCACTTTTTGAAACAGTATATCATTGAAGTGGCTTTCTTTCTGTAAATGCAGTAATTTGATGTTAATTTGAGAAAACCAAGGAAGAACGGTATGCGTTAATAATCTAATTTTGTTGTTTGCAAACTGCATGTATAGGCTTATTATTGTTTCCAATGTTAAATTTTGTTTTTTTTTTTATTGCAAAATGTTATACGATTACAAATTTTACTCATATTATGCTATACGTCGTATACGTTATATGTATTTTATTTTGTTGTTACATATTGTAGAACTGCGAATTTTCGGTTGTAGAAGTACTTTTTGTAGAACTACATTCCACGATGCCATTGTGCGTGTATTTGTCTAATAAACGGGCACTCTCCAATTGCTCTAACGAGAAATGTTACAGTAAAGGTCGTTATTTTATTGCTTGTTTAATAAACTTAAGCCAAACGATAGTGTGAAAAACCAAAAAAGACGTTTTACTTTTTAGACAAGATGGGAGGAGGTGTCGATTTATTAAGAATAGGCCTATTAGGGTTGCAGCGGCGAAATAAGACAATGATTTTGAAGAGAGACAAGCACAGAAGGATGTCTTTTTTCTTAGTTCGACCACTGCATATCTCCATCGAGTTCCCATCTCTATGGACAGTTTCTTATAAAAATTTTAATATTTGTGCTGAAAGGGGACGTTAAACTCCAACTAACTTCCAAAAACTGTCATTTATCCAAAAACTGTCATTTTAAGTCTCGAAATGGCGTGCTTTGTTGAATTTTGCGTGTTTTTAAATTTAATTTGTGTGCCTGTCTGCGTGTCTGCATGCAATAGCAGCGACTTTAAATCAATTCTTGTCCCCGTCTGTCTGTGAACTCACTTCCTGTATCATTCTGTTATCACAAGTGACTCTGTCAGTATTTAAATCCATGCTAAAGACACGTTTCCATTTAGCGTTTGGCTAGCACACACGATCGGACTGACCGCCGCAAGCGCCTCTGAAATCACGACCGTGTGGCGCTATAGAAATGCGATGATTACATGTATTATTATTCGACCGAAGCGAAAGTAAACGAAAGTGAACGGATTTGAGTACATTGATGCCTATTTGCTGGGGGCTTGCCCTGGCAGATTTTGGGCGCAATCCGCGCAGTAGCAACAGTTTGAGAGGCAGCCGAAAGTTTTTTGTCAGGTAAATAACGCACGATTTCAACGATTTCCCGTCGGATAAATTTTACGACATTTGAACACAACAACGTCGATCGCTGAGGCGGTGAAAACTTTAGTAACAGAATTTTGAAAATTTTACTGTAAGAGGTCGTTTTCCAAAAAAACGCAAAAATTGCTCACAGAATTTACAGGTCTTGCGACTTCAGGCCGTCATAACTCCGCAATGATTACAGATCGCCGGAAATTTATTACCAAACCGAAGGCATCTATGGTGTCTAGTTTCCAATTTTACCGTTAGAATCAATTCAAAGTCTTTCCCCTGGGCTATACGCTCCGTAGAGGAAACGCACCTACCCAAATTCTCGGCAACGTCCGATGTCCGATATTGTGTATTAAAACCAATAGTACGCCGCTGTGGCCTGGCGACCGATATATGAAAGAAAAGCAGACTAAATTGGAAACTGAAAATAAGTATCGCGGCAGATAATGCTAACATCACTCAGTCGCAGGCACGTGACACTGGGCATCGTCGAATGTTGGAAGTAAACAGCTTGTGCACGGATAGCGGACCGCTTCGGGCGAGTACTGTATTGTGTCATTCACACAATACAGCCTTCTAGCTATTATTGTTATAATTATCGGGTGTGAACGCAGCTTAACTTTTAGAGCGTTTATCTTTGAGTAATAATCGTTGGTTAATTTTGCTTTTATTTCTAGCAGTACTTTACACAAGTCAGGGCCGGCGGCCGTCAATGGCACAGCTACATGGAGTTCAGTTGGTTCAATGAATCTCCAGCCTCCACGAAACCCAAAGCCGAAGAACAACCAACATAACGAGAGTCAGTATTGAGAAATGGTTCAAATTTCACTGTGCGCAGAATTTTGTTTGGGCTGGCTAAAATTTCCCCTTTCAAGCACCGTTTACCTCGTTAGACCGATGTGACGTCACACCTGCAGTTTTGTTGGGCAACTTTGTAGTGCAACTTTATCGTGCAACAGAGTTGCAGTATGCAACTGTGCATGTTGCACACTGCAACTTTGTTGCATAAACGAGAACTGACCAATCAGCGTTCAGCGAGAAAATTGCACCGAATACAGCACTGCTTTATTCGGAAAACGACTGCTACAAAGTTGCTGGAAACGCGAAAAGATGAATCTAGTCTGACGGCGGCGGGCGGGTCGGCGAACATGCAATGATGCGGCGGATTTTAATTCCGCGGAGTCAGATTTCGTCTTCTCGACAACACTCGGCGTCGCTAGCGCCACAAAACGACCGCAAATCACCGACGAAACATCCCTCACGACGGTCGTCACGGACGCCAGCGCCCTAACTAAATCACGGCCCGGCCCGGCCCTCCTTGCAGTCCGACAGACACGTACGAAGAAATACAACAGGTCCGAATGCTGTCCAGCGCAGGGCGCTTTGACATCGGCTCGTTAATTGTTGTCCGAATCGTCGACCGCGGCATCGTCAGACATCCCTTAGTGGGAACAGGAGACTAGTCGTCTGACATCTAGAAGGAGGCGTGCACTGATGAAGTAAAGACGGATCGTCCGCTTGCCGCCTTTGTCTCCGCTGATAAGGCGACGCCGGCGCTGCCGCCAAGATTTTGAATTAATAGCACCCATCGGATGATCAGTACACATGACGAGATGCTCCAGTTATTTATTGTCGGATTTCATTTGAAACTAAGTAAATGACGACAATGATGGGCCTATGTAGGCCTACTGTCGTCAGACTGAGAGCATTGATATGTGCTAATCTGTACTAACCATAATCACAGTGGATTCTTTTACTAAGCCAAGAAATTGGCTGGGAAAAAAGTCTTCGAAATGACCGGTTTTGTGTCGGTACTCGGTACGTGGGACATAACCTTAATAAATCTTGGAATACAGCTGAGAACTGCTGTTGACACTGTTGGTACCGAGGATAATATAATTGTTAGACTGATCTGTATTATAATCACTCAAACGACGGGTATTTGAAATAGACATTTTTCACACAATGTTTTTGTCAACTCACGTTTGGCGTCGATCAAGCAACAGAACTGGAAGAATGTCATGCGATCTGACAACAGCACCATGGTGGGGTGGGGCGTGCATGGAAAATGCTGTCAAAAATAAAAAAGGCTGCACAGAATTGGTGCAAATTGTGTTAATTCACGAATCACACGTGGATCGCTGTACAAGGTGTGACGGCAGAATACTGGGACTGCAAATCCAACAACTGCCTATCACGGTGATTCAGGGCTTGAGATAGCGAGGCATGCTGCAGTCCGGCAAACGATGGCGGTGAAGTTCGTGTTCAACATTTTGCCAGGTCTTCTTCGATGTCGGGAAGGATTTCTTCGAATCTGTTGGCCAGACGCTGTCGACGGGCGTCGCTGTCGTCATCAAGCGCCTCCAGCAGCTGCGTCACAGCACGACAACACACGCAGTCAATAGGCATACAGGCTAGTCACTTTGAAATGTCTGTGAAATCTGTTTACAGTATAACAACCAGGGGCAGAGAGGGTGCGAGATAACCCGACGGCATTTTTTCAGTATTTTATGTAGCCTATTGCAAGAAATGTTTTGTCGCACGGTGTTATAAGGTTGCACGGTGCACGATTATGCCTTCTGGAGTATTGATATTCTTTCTACAAATAGGTTAGCACCAGCTAAACTGTCCCTCAGTTGACAGAAGATGACCAAACCGCAAGGACGAACACTGAATTCCAGAAGGAGATGCTCGTATATATCCGCGATGCATGAAAGAGATTCATGCATTGAAGAGAAACTATAAATTTAAGAGGCAGCAGTCGCTTTAGATTCACGTTGCACCACTTCAAATTGCGCCTGGAAAGGCGAGGGCGACACGCGTGGTCGCGCATCTCGCTCTGCGGTAGTGATGGTCAAGTGCTGTAAACGAAGCATGTCGTCCCGACAACTTGGATGTGACTGACATTGTTGACAATAGCTGCTGGACCATCTGGAAACATGTCGATTTAGACTTTTAAAATAATAATCTGACCTATACGAGCACAGTGCTCAGAAAATCTCGAACTGAAGCCAGGACGTAATCAGATGTTGCCTACCTCAAACTTGTACTGTTTTGCACACTTGAGTAGTTCTATTACTGCTGAATAGACGCCAAAGTCCGCACCATTCGTCTGCACACACAATAATTGTTTATTAGTTACTGAATACGACCAGTTTTACTTAGCTTACCAGTATAGTGACATTTCTGTGTAAAAACAAGGTGTCGCCCTAACGGGACGTAACCGCACTGGCCCGCCGTGCATTGTCGGCCGCCAGACCGCCCACGCGCTCGGCGGCCGGCCCGCCCGCCCGCCGACAGCGTTAAAAACGACGACGACAACAGACGACAGACGTTAGCGAGCAAAATAATACTGGTCCATTAGGCAAGCCAGTAATAAAGAGAATGCTGTTAAAATGGACTGAGCGAAACCATCAGCAAGTCTACACTCTGATTAAACGCGTTTGATCAATCAATAAAATATGTTTACTTGTTACCAGCTTTACTTTTGACGCCTGATGTACTAATGATTGTGGACTATAAATGCACCATGTGATGTTCTTTTTAAATGTTTTAAAATGTTAATTTTATTTTGTGTACGATTTACATAATAAATAAAATAATTATACACCTGTGAGTGTTGGTGCATGAAGTCGGTGATCTGTTGGTCGGTGACCGTCGGTGTGTCCTCTATCGTCTTGTAGAACGATCGCACCATCTGACGATAGCGCGGAATGTCCTTGGCATAGAGCAGCTTGCTAGAGGGTGAGTCCTGCAGACCACGCACCACGGTCTGCACTCTTACTTCTAACAAAATCTCAAACCAAAAACACTGTTGTGAGGTGTGATGGCTCAGTGGTAGGGCGTTGGACTTGCGACTGACAGGTCGCAGTTCAATTCCCGGCCGGTCCGCTTTCACGTAACACAGGTCAACTCAGCCTTGCATCCCTC
>Ga0066187_1000697_pt1 | contig 10910 bp, 9 predicted proteins | sample WorMetexBAHAMAS1_FD_58706 | JGI IMG/M metagenome (GOLD analysis project Ga0066187, IMG submission 58706) | Marine gutless worms symbiont microbial communities from Max Planck institute for Marine Microbiology, Germany - Inanidrilus exumae... | ecosystem: Host-associated > Annelida > Digestive...
AACCGGACACGATCGCCCGGCAGCACGCCCGACAAAGCAAACGTCCTGAGGCACGTCGAGTTCCTTGAAAGCTGGGGTCTGGACGTCGATGTCGGCGTGCACGCCTACGACGAACGCGGCTTTCTGGCCGGGCGGGACGAGGACAGGCTTTCGGATTTCAACGGCGCGCTGCGCGACCCCGCCATCCGCGCGATCTTCGCAACCCGCGGCGGCAAAGGGTGTCACCGGATCGCCGACCGGCTCGACTTCGAGGCCGCGCAACGGGACCCGAAGTTCCTGGTTGGCTTCAGCGACATCACGATTTTGCATCTGAGCCTGTGGAAGCACTGCCGGCTGCCCGGCGTGCACGGGGCGCTGCCAAGGGGCGACGGTCAGCATTGCGGGGAGGCCGCAGCGGCGCTGCGCCGCGTGCTGATGGATAACAGCACCACCATTCTCCACGCGGATCCGTCGGAGCCCACGGCCGCCTTCACAACGGGCGGCAAGGCCGAGGGCGTGCTGTTGGGCGGGAACCTCCAGATGATCGCGACAGCGGCGGGCTGGGCCCTTCCGGACCTGGCCGGCGCCATCCTTCTTGTCGAGGCGGTCGACATGCCCATCGGCCTGGTGGACCGCCATTGGACCATGCTGGAGAAGTCCGGCGTGATGCACGGACTTGCCGGTGTGGCGTTCGGGCAGTTTCGCGGGTTCCGCACGGACGGCGCATGGACCGTATTCGACTATCTGTCGGAACACCTTGCGCGGCTAAACGTGCCGATCCTGGGCGGCCTGCCCCTGGGACACGGAGAGCGCGCCCTTTCGGTTCCGGTCGGCGCACGGGCCCGGCTCGATGCCGACGCCGGGACGCTCAGCGTAGCAGCGCCCGCAGCTGCGCCACGAACAGCTCCGGCGCCTCGTACATTACCCAATGCCCCGCATTTGCAGTCACGCGGAAGTCCAGGTCGGGCTTGACCGCACACAGGATCTTCGCCCACTGATCGAGAAAGCGGCCGGCGGTCGCATCCCGGGTTCCCGGACTATCTTGTCTGATCCACCCATATGATTGATAGAATGCAAACAATTCAAAGGAAGGGCGTTGAGATACTGGTGCTAAAGTAGGTTTATCGAGCATCCGCGAATCACTCTCACTGCCCGCATTTCTCCCAAGAGTAGCCGTTCGGTTTTCCTTCGTAAGGAACGTTGCAATGTCAGTTTCCGAGATTTCAGAAAGCCTGCGAACCGGCGATTTCTTTCATCATATTGACATGGGATTACTTAACCGGCGCCTTTGCTTGACCGCATTGCCGAAACCAGTTCGACATAACTACATTGAGAAACAGAAGCCTGGCACGGATCATATGACCGTGCTGAGCAATGATCACCTATTGGTAACAATGCTCTTGGACGTATGTGATCAAATAGAAGTGCCTACATTGATTGGGGCATTGAAGTTGGACAAGCCAAAGTACATGTTCCGCAGCACCGAGCGTCTGGCACCGTGCCAAGAAGTCTACGAAGCAAAACGTGTCGAACATGCTGTGCAAATGGATGTTGACTTTGGTAAGCCCGTTACAATCGCCTATCACACCGAGCACTTGGTCAGCAGCACTGGAACCATGACTCTGGCTGGTGGAGCAAAAGATGGATATGTCGAATCCATCGTTGGCTTGCTTCACAACAAGAGTGACCGCTTTCAGATCGAACCTTTGGTTATTGGAGCCCCCTGGTTCGACCATCCAAGAAACGGAAATGCGTCTGCAGACCTAATGTGGCTGGGACAAGAAATCGGAGAAACACTGCCAGAAGATATCGATCAATTCTCTTTGATGAAGAACATGAAGGTTGCCGGTTCTGATGAATGGATGGATGTAATGAAAATCATTTCTGAGGAAGAGGTTAAGGAGGCATTTGCGAGTCTTTTGTCGGAACCCTCAAAAAAGGACTGGGGTGGAGAACAGAACGATCACTTTTCCAGCAATGCTTTCTTGCGCGGTAGACGAAGAACAGCAGCATTCCTTTTTAAGGGGCCCTCGACCTTTCGCGAAATGACGTTGGACATGTGCGGCAAACGAGCAGACCAGGTCCATCGACTAACGAGTTCTGGAGCAGATATCTCTATCGTCCAACACTCGCATCTTATTGGGCAGGTTGTCCGTCAGACGCTACGTGCGCTCACTGTCTATCCCGGTGGCGAACATAGAAAGTACTGCCTCATAGATGGTCAAGCAACCTACCGAATTCTAAAAGCCTATTCTTTCATTTGAGAAACAAATACAATTCGACAGCGATAGCCATTTCATAAGGACTGCAGAACCCCTGGAACAATGCGTCTAATTCGCTGAGCGCGAAATCCCTCTAGTTTCTCTGCTTCCGCGAATAGGGCCTCCTTGACTTCTTTTGCCCAACTTTTTTCTTTACTCAAGGTGTTGTTTAGCTGATTTGCTTCGTAGCGTCCTTGCAGTGCTCTTGAGATAGTTCTCCAGTTTGATTTTGGCGCCCCTAGCCAAGCACTAACGAACGCCTGAACGGGTATATGTGCTAAGATCGGTACGGACGCGTAGTTGCCATCGCCACCGTTTGAGAACGTCACTTTGTCTGCAAACGTGGCAGGATCGTTTCTGACCAGGTCAATCAAATCATTTGTTATCGCTGGAAAAGTCCCTTCCAGAGACAATTCCATCGCTTCAATGAGATGATGATATATAGACTTGAATGCCTTTTCTGTCTCTTCTGTAACCCAATACCCATAGCCATCGAACGATCTTTCAAAACCGTCCTTCCACTGCCAGTCGGTATCACGTGACGGCATTCTGTCAGCAGCAAGAAGGTCGTTGATATAGTCTTTGCATTTTTCTGAAACTTCTTCCAAGCCTTCACGTGTTTCCGAGATTGATGAAAGCATCAGTTTCAGAGCGAAAACGTGGAGCATATCTCCAGCTGCAGTAACTTCGCGATTGTCGAATTGTTCTTCCATTCCCCTTAGTGCGTTCTCTACGACATCGTCCTCAAGGTCATCGTAATTGAAGATTATCTTCCAGTTTGGAGTAGCAGCTAGTTCAAGGAAATAGTGGCTAATATCGAGCGAAGCACGCAGTCGCCCCGTGTCATACCGCCCCTCAATTAGCAATTCGACAAGCAGTTCGTCCTGGAGGATTGCACCACGTAGATTGACGGACGGGTACTTTTTGTCAGCGACCAAGAGCGGTGGCTCGTTCTGGCTATTCTGTGATTGGTTTCCCAGACGTCTAGCTGCAGATCGGTATCCTGCTCGCGCGCGGTCTCGAAGATCGTCCTTGCTGAGCGTCCCATTTCGGATCTCGATGCTGAGAGCCGAAAACAAAGCCACAAGTTCTGCCATCGCATCTGAATTCGCTAGATGTTGAGAAGACAACGAGTCGTGGATTCTGCCAATATCCTCAATTACGTGCTTCAGTATTCGTAGTGACTTGGCGCCTGATGCTTGAGATATTTCGATAATCAGCTTTCTATAGCTGCTCACAAATCTAATTTGCCGGTCGCATCGAACCGATTCACAGAAGCTCACAAAGGCCGGCAATACTTCGGGCTCTACTCTCAAAGTCTGTCCGAATATCTTCTCCTTGTTCTCCACAAAATCACCCACAATCCTCTCATCATGCGCGATAACAACGACTCGACACCCATGATGCTCCACATATGAATTGATGACACCTAGCCTGTCCTCCAAAGTCAGACTACACCTCTCCAGGTCGTCAAATATGATGACTCGATCGTTCTTTATTTCGCTTCGGACAATCGCGTTTGCAACGCTAGGAATGATGCTGAGCAATGAATACAAGCCGCCGACATCAAGGGCTGAGCGCTCCGCGCGGCGAAAAAAGGACTTGGTCTTGGTACGCTTTGGGAGCATTTGAGCAATAACTGCTGAATGGATCTCTTCGACGGACTGCAGCCCAAACAAACTAACGTACCAATACTCTTCCTTCTTGAATGACTGTCGAACCTGATGGGTTTTTCCAACGCCCCAATCGCCAGTGACCAAAACGGCATAGCCGGGTGATATACAAGTCTTGTAGTAACTCAAGTATTCGCTGACATGCGACGCCATTAATCTATGTCCCGATTTAGAATTGCTACAAAAATCTACCGAACTCACTAGCCATTTGCGCTCGAAGGCACCAATAGCGAGCAATTACGGATCCTAACGATGGTTCCTGCCAATACGACTTTACGGCAGACGGAGCGGTCAACGTCAAACTTAACCGTTCAGCTCTAATGATCTACTGCACCATTGCCCGCAGCTGCGCCACGAACAGCTCCGGCGCCTCGTACATCACCCAGTGCCCCGCGTCCAGAACCACCCGGAAATCCAGGTCGGGCTTGACCGCACACAGAATCTGTTCGCGCTGATCGAGATAGCGGCCAGCGGTCGCATCCCGGGCTCCCCAGATCGCCCCCAGGTCTGCCGATACGGCCGCAAGAACGCGGGCGAGCGTGTCGGTCGCGGAGATCGGGCGGCTCTTCACGCGGTGGAGGCGGGTGTTGTGCGCCTGGATGTGAAGCGCCAGCGCATCGACCGCCCGGGGGTCCGCCAGCATCAGGATCTCCAGATTGCGGCGGTGTGCGTTTTCGATTTCAGCCGCTGTCATGTCGGGTGAGCGCACCACAAGGTCCGGCATCTCTCCGCGCCTGGCCCCCAGCCCGCCCGCGCCCACCAGAACCAGGCGCGACACCCGACGGCCCTGCTGGGCCGCCAGATGGCCGGCAATCACGCCGCCAAAGGAGAACCCGGCAACGTAAACCGCCGCGCCCGCATCGACGATCGCGTCAAGGCCCCGGCTCAGGATCGTCGCAATGCTCTCCGCACTGTAGGGTTCAGGCGGGTCCGCCGAATGCCCGAAGCCGGGCATGTCGGGCACAATGACCCGGAAGTCCCGGGCCAGCGGCTGGATGTTCCGGATCCAGTGGGCCCAGCTGCCATAGCCGCCATGCAGCAGGACCAGCGCAGGCCCCCGCCCCCAGGTCCGCCAAACCACGGACCCCTGGCCGCAGGCCGTCTCCAGGCGATCACCTTGTGCCTCCAGCCATCGCAACGCTTCCGCTGGTGGAAGAGCGTCCATATTGATCGATCGTGCCGGCATCGCCCTCACCGAAGTCCGAAACCGCCGGCGGCGTGCCACAGAAGGCAACCGGCGCCCGCCAACGCGTCGATGACCGTACAGGCGATGAAACGCATCGCCCAGGACGTCGTGAAGGATTCTGTTGATTGGAACCTGGACATGTGCGCGCAGCTGAGCGACGGGTGTTTCGCGAGCGACGACTACAAAGAGGGACGCAAGGCCTTCCTGGAGAAATGCAAACCCCGGGTCCGCAGCCGCTGACGGCCGCTGCGGTCAGCCCGGCTCGACCGTGCTCTGCCGCAACAGTCCCTGATAGATCTCGTCGTCACCGATCACCCCCACCACCTTCCCGTCTTCAAGGAACACCACCGGTGTTCCGGTCTGGTGGCGGATCTCGACCGCCGTGCGCATGCGGATCTCCGGCGACGCCGTCACCATGGTGTCGCACGGCAGGCTGGTCGCGTCCTCGCCCGTCCGGAACGCGGTCAGCGGGACCTCCTTGCCTTCAACGGAGGCGCCGGCAGGTGTGCCGTCGGGCCGGATCTTCAACCTGTTGTGGCCCGACCAGTCGAGAACGAGTTCGTCCCCTTCCCGCTTCAGTTGCGCGACCGGGGTCATCAGCGAACGGCCGCGCAACACGTTGATGGTGTTCATGTGGGCCACGAACTCCGCCACATAGGCGTTGGCGGGGTTCAGCACGATCTCCTCCGGCTCGCCGTACTGGACGATCCGACCGCCCTCCATGATGGCGATGTGGTTGCCCAGCTTCAGCGCCTCGTCCAGGTCGTGGCTGACGAAGACGATGGTCTTCTTCAGGCTCTTCTGCAGGTCCAGAAGCTCGTCCTGCAGGTGGTCGCGGATCAGCGGGTCCAGCGCCGAGAACGGCTCGTCCATCAACAGGATGTCCGCATCGGTGGCAAACGCCCGCGCCAGCCCCACACGCTGCTACATGCCGCCCGAAAGCTCGTGGACGTACTTGTCGGCCCATTGGTCGAGCTCGACCAGCTTGAGTTTTTCCAGGACCACCGCATCGCGGTCGGTCTTGGGCACGCCGCGCAGTTCCAGGCCCAGCGCAACGTTCTCGTGCACGGTGCGCCAGGGAAACAGCGCGAACTGCTGGAACACCATCGCGACGCGTTCCATGCGCATGCGCCTGAGCGTTGCCGCATCGCAGCTGGCGACATCGATATGGCCCTGCCCGTCCTGGACCAGGACCTCGCCGCGGGTCACCTTGTTGAGCCCGTTGATCGCCCTGAGCAGGGTTGACTTGCCGGACCCCGACAGGCCCATGAGCACGCAGATTTCGCCCTCGTCGATCGAGATCGAAGCGTCGGCGGCGCCGATCACCGCCCCGGTTGCCTCCAGGATCTCGTCCCGGGTTCCGCCCTGGTCGAGGAGCCGCAGCGCCTCGTTCTGGTCGCCGCCGAACACGATGTCGACGGCTCTGATGTCTACCGCGTGGATGGTCTAGCCCCCCGAGTTGCCGCCGCCGCGCTGCTTGCAGACCCGGTCCAGCAGGATGGCGACGATCACGATGGCAAGGCCTGCCTCGAAGCCCTTGGCGATGTTGACCGTGTTGAGCGCCCTGAGCACGGGCACGCCCAGCCCCGGCGCCCCGACCATCGCGGCGATCACCACCATGGACAGGCACAGCATGATGCACTGGGTGACGCCGGCCATGATCGTGGGCATGGCATGCGGCAGCTCGGCCTTCCACAACAGCTGCCACCGGGTGGCGCCGAAGGATTCCCCGGCCTCGATCAGGTTCTTGGGCACGCCGGCGATCCCCAGATAGGTCAGCCGGATCGGTGCCGGGATGGCGAAGATCACCGTCGAGATCAGGCCCGGCACCACGCCAAGCCCGAACATGATCATGGTCGGAATCAGATAGACGAAGGTTGGGATCGTCTGCATCAGGTCCAGAACCGGTCGGAGCCCGCTGTATAGCCAGGGCCGGTGCGCCGCGGCGATACCCAGCGGCACGCCGACGACCACGCAGGTCAGGGTGGAGAACAGGATCAACGCCAGCGTCTGGATGGTTTCTTCCCAGTAGCCGAGATTGATCACCAGGATCAGCGGCAGGACCACCAGCGCCACGAGCTTCCAGGACCGGTGCAGCCAGAACGCGATGGCGGCGAAGACCACCACCAGGCCCAGCGGCGGCACCCACAGCATCAGGTCGGTCAGGCCCTCGATGAAGAACTCGACCACCTCCGACAGGAGGTCGAAGAAGCCGGCGCCGTGATCCAGCACGAAGTCGACGAACTGCTTGATCCACCTGCCCAGGGGGATCTTGTTATCGGTCAGCCAATCCATGTCATGTTCCGAGCTGATAGGTCATGGGTTCGCACCGGGGAGACAGCCGGGCCGTGTCGGCCCGGCTGCTTGGTCGCGATCCCCTAGTTCCCGATATGCGCCTTGACGGCCGCGAGGCCGTCCTGGCCGTCCAGCGTGGTGACGCCGTCCAGCCAGCCCGCGGCCACATCGGGGTTCTGCTTCAGCCAGGCCATGGCGGCGTCCATCGGCTCCTCGCCGTCGTCCAGGATGGCGCCCATGATCTCGTTTTCCATGGCCAGCGAGAACGAGACGTTCTTCAGGAATGCTCCAAGGTTGGGGCAGTCCTGCGCATAGCCCTTGCGCACGTTGGTATAGACCTCCGCGCCGCCGTAGTTGGGCCCGAACCAGTCGTCGCCGCCGGAAAGGTAGACCAGGTCGAAATTGGCGTTCATCGGATGCGGCTCCCAGCCCAGGAAGACCACCCATTCGTCGCGCCGTTCGGCCCGCGCCACCTGGGCCAGCATGCCCTGCTCGCTGGACTCCACCACCTCGAAGCCCTTCAGGCCGAACGCGTCCTCGTCGATCATCGTCTGGATCAGGCGGTTGCCGTCGTTGCCGGGCTCGATGCCGTAGATCTTGCCGTCCAGCTGGTCGCGGAACTTGGAGATGTCGGCGAAGCTCTTAATGCCGCCGTCCGCCGCCGCGCGGTTGACGGCAAGCGTGTATTTGGCGCCGGTCAGGTTCTTGGTCAGCGTCTCCACCGAGCCGTCGTCCCGGTAGGGTGCGATATCGGCCTCCATGGTGGGCATCCAGTTGCCCAGGAAAACGTCGATGTCGCCGTTTTTCAGGCTGGTATAGGTGACCGGCACCGAGAGCACGGTCGCCGTCGGCTCGTAGCCCAGGCCTTCCAGCACCACCGAGGTGGCGGCCGTGGTGGCCGTGATGTCGGTCCAGCCCACGTCGGAGAACCTCACCGTCTTGCAGGACGCCGGATCGGCCGCCTGGGCACCGGACGCCAGGGCCAGGGCGGCCACCGCCCCGAAGAGTATGGTTCTTTTCATGTTTTCCTCCCGGTTCTATGGCCCCGGCAGCGCGGCCGCCGTCAGCCCGTTCTTGTCAGACCCGATCCTAGCCCCGTCTTTGGTTGACCGTCGAATCCCAAAAGCCGAATAATCGGGGGACCGTTCTGCCGAGTTGTCCGATATGCGCCCAAACCGCCAGTCGTCCCTTGCCGATCGCCTAGCCAGGCCGGCGGCTGCGTATCGGGCCTGACACCGATGACCCGCTATCGCTTCAGTGTCCTGTTCTGCATCGTGGTCGTGCAACTCCTGGCATTGTCGATCGAGCTGCCGCGCCCGTGGAACGAGTTCGTCCTCCCCGGCATCAATCTCGTCCTGGCCGGACAGCTCTTCACGATCACGAAGCGGTACAGCGATGGCTGGATCCTGGTGGTGCTGGGAACGGCGGGATACCTGTTGGATCTGGTGATTCCGTGGGACACCGCCCCCACTGCGATCAACCTGATCAAGGTCGGCTTCTGGCTGGCGGTGCCCGCGTTCCTGGGGCTGCGGGTCTTTACAGTAATTTATGCCGCCACGCGCGTCGATCGCGATCACATCGCAGGTGCGCTGACGATCTACCTGCTGCTGGCCCTTGTCTTCGCCAACATCTATGAGGGCCTGTTGGTGCTGGATCCGGCCGCCATCCGGTTCGGAGAGCATTTCCTTGCTCTGGATGTCGGCTTTGGTGAGATCCTGTATTCCAGCTTCGTAACCCTTTCGACGCTGGGCTACGGAGATATCTCGCCGACTGCGCCGGTGGCGCGGGCGAGCGCTGTTGTGGAGGCGATTACGGGCATCGTGTATCTGGCCGTCATGGTCGCTTTCTTCGTGTCCCGCTATGCCCGTCGCTACAGCAGCCTCGAAGAAATCCCCGAGGACGAATAGCCGGACACCCGGCAATCGTGCGATCCTGCAGGCATGAGCGAAAGCAGTCAGTTCGATTATGTGATCGTCGGCGCCGGATCGGCCGGCTGCGTGCTGGCCGACCGGCTGAGCGAAGACGGCCAGAACACGGTCCTTCTCTTGGAAGCGGGCGGCCCGGACCGCAGCGTTTTCATCCAGATGCCGTCTGCCCTGTCGATCCCCATGAACGACAAGCGCTACGACTGGACCTACTGGTCGGAACCGGAACCCCACCTGGGCGGGCGCCGTCTGCATTGCCCGCGCGGCCGGGTGCTGGGGGGATCGTCCTCGATCAACGGCATGGCCTATGTGCGGGGCAATGCGCTGGATTTCGATGGCTGGGCGACGGGCGGCGCGGACGGCTGGTCCTATGCCGAGGTGCTGCCCTACTTCAGGAAGGCGGAGACCTATGCCGGCGGCGGCGATGCCTATCGCGGCGCAACCGGGCCGCTGCACACCTCGAACGGCACGCTTTCCAACCCATTGTACGAAGCCTTCATCGCCGCAGGCGTGGAGGCCGGCTATCCGCGCACGGAAGACATGAACGGTTTCCAGCAGGAAGGCTTCGGCCGCATGGACATGACCGTGCATGCCGGCCGGCGCTGGAGCACCGCCAATGCCTATCTGAAGCCGGCCCTGGGACGCAAGAACCTGACCGTGGAAAGCGGCACGCTTGCGACCCGCATCCTGACGGACGGACGGCGGGCAACGGGCATCGCGTTCAGGCAAGGCGATGCCGAACGTCTTGCCAAGGCCAGACGGGAGGTGATCCTCTGCAGCGGCCCGATCAACACGCCCCAGCTGTTGATGCTGTCAGGCATCGGCCCGGCCACACATCTTGCCGAGATGGGGGTCGCCGTCCTCCACGACCTGCCGGGCGTCGGCGAGAACCTGCAGGACCACCTGGAACTCTATGTGCAACAGGCCTGCACCCAGCCGATCACGCTCTACGGCGCCATGAACCCGCTTAGGAAAGCCTTGATCGGGATCGAGTGGATCCTGTTCAAACGCGGCCTCGGCGCCACCAACCATTTCGAGGCGGGCGGCTTCATCCGTTCGCGCCCGGACGTGGAATGGCCGGACATCCAGTATCACTTCCTGCCGATGGCGGTGTCCTATGACGGCACCAGCCTGGCCGACTGCCACGGCTTTCAGGCCCATGTGGGCCCGATGCGGTCGAAGTCGCGCGGGCATGTGCGCCTGCGCAGCGCGGACCCGGGCGAGCATCCCGAGATCCTGTTCAACTACATGAGCCACGAAGACGACTGGACCGAGATGCGCGCCGCGGTGCGCGCGACGCGCCGAGTCTTCGCCCAGCCCGCGTTCGACCCCTACCGGGGCGAGGAACTGGCGCCCGGCGCGGCGGTGCAGAGCGACGAGGAGATCGACGGCTTCGTGCGCGAGACGGTGGAAAGCGCCTATCACCCCTGCGGCACATCCAAGATGGGCACCGACCCCATGGCCGTCGTCGACCCCACATGCCGGGTGCACGGCATGGAGGCCCTGCGGGTCGTCGATTCCTCGATCATGCCGACCATCACCACGGGCAACCTCAACGCCCCGACGATCATGATCGCGGAAAAGGCCGCCG
>Ga0066187_1000698_pt1 | contig 10907 bp, 12 predicted proteins | sample WorMetexBAHAMAS1_FD_58706 | JGI IMG/M metagenome (GOLD analysis project Ga0066187, IMG submission 58706) | Marine gutless worms symbiont microbial communities from Max Planck institute for Marine Microbiology, Germany - Inanidrilus exumae... | ecosystem: Host-associated > Annelida > Digestive...
GAGGTCAGGGAATCAGAAAACCGTTAATTTTGATTCAACGTTCCTCAAATGCGCTCTAAGTAAACCAGGCCGGCCCCGACCAGGGCATCGAGGGCGTCATCAAGACCGGCAGCCGGCGGCTCGATGGTTGCGGCGAGAAGTTCCCGGTCAAAGACCCGCCCGATGGTCGCCGCAATTTGCGCCACTTCCTTGGCGTCACCGAGCCGGTCGAGGCGGCCCATTAGGGAATCCTGAAGCGACGTCGGGACCTGGTGGGCTGCGGCGTCTTTTGCGATCCCCGACTCGGACACCGCCTTGGCCAATTCCTCGACGAAAAGGGGGACCCCGCCGGAGTTGTCGAGTACCGCAGCGACCGTTTCCTTGGGAAGGTTCTCGGCACCGACGATGCTGTCGATGATTCCGAGGCAATCTTCTCCCGGCAGCGCCTTCAAGGTTATTCGTTCGCAGGATCCCTGCTCGGCGATGGAGAACTCGTAGTCGGCCCGGTGAGTGACGACGACAAGCACCCGCATGTTGGACACCCGCCGCTGCAATCGCGCCATAAACTCGACCGTCGACGCGTCGAACCATTGTGCATCGTCGGCGACGATTAATAGCGGCAGCCGTTCGGCCAGGCCGCCGATGAAATCGATCAGGATGGAAAGGGTCTTTTCCTTCCATTCCTGCGGGGTATGGCCGCCAGCGGCGATACCCGAGTCGGGTGTTCGGCCGAGCCCTTGGAGAACGCTCGGCCAATCGCTGGCACCGATGCCGAGCACCGCCAGCTCGCGCTCTATTACTGTTTCCCGCGGGCCGTCTTCGGCGTCCGGCGCCAAGCCAAGCAACCCGTCTACGAAACCGGAGAGAGGCCGAAAACTGGTATCCAAAAAGAAAGGGGACCCTTCGAAGTACCCGAGCCCGTAGGCGCCCTCGCTCAAGGATGACGCGAGGAACCATGCCAACCGGGATTTCCCAATACCCGGCTCTCCAGAAATGACGACAAAACCGCCGCGACCGGCCTCGGCTTCTTGCCAAAGCTCGGCGAGGCGCGCCCGTTCGGCGCTGCGATCGACGAAAACGCCGTCCATCGTGTCCGGAAACCACGCCGTCGCTACTTCGTCACGGACGCGGTAGGTAGGCACCGGCTCGGCGATACCCTTCAGGTCTCGGGTACCAAGCGCCTCGAAAGAAAAGGTGCCTTTGACCAGTTTGCGCGTCTCTTCGCTGACGACAACCGTGCCGGCTTCCGCGATACCCTGCAACCTGGCGGCGAGATTGGGGGCATCGCCGAGGACGGCGTGTTCCTCCGACGCACCGGCGCCGATGATGTCACCGACGACGACCCGTCCCGTCGCCACGCCCAGACGGACCTGAAGCGGTGTTCCGTCGGGACCCTTCAAGGCGCCAATTACAGTAATGATGTCAAGGGCACTTCTGACGGCACGCTCGGCATCATTTTCATGGGCTTCGGGATAGCCGAAGTAGACCAGCAACCCGTCCCCCATGTAGCGTGCGATGTATCCACCGAACCGTTCAATGACGGTCGCGTATTGTCCCTGATATGCTGCGATGACGTCGCGCAATTCTTCCGGATCCAATCCGCGGGACAAGGCTGTCGAACCGACCAGGTCGCAGAACATAACCGTCAGCTGCCGCCGTTCCGCCTCTTTCTCCGGTCGTTGGATCGGTTTCATTTCAGCCGTTTGCCCACCAAGCGGCACACCACAACCACCGCAGAACTTGCCGCCCGGCGCGTTTTCAAACCCGCAGGCCGGACATTGGACCGGCATCGGCTGTCCGCATTCCGAACAAAACCGATAGCCGTCCGGGTTCTCCGTTTTACAGGCCGGGCATTTCACGGAGCCGCCCCCTTGGTTCACGCTATGGAAAAAAGACTGCGGTAGCCGAACAGGCCAGTCGCACCACCGGTATGCAGGAACACGACCGGGTCCTGCGAACCAAACCGGCCACTTCGGATCATGGCGATCAAGCCGGCCATGGCCTTACCCGAGTACACAGGATCGAGGATCAGTCCTTCTGTACGCGCCGTCAAAGACAGGGCCTCGACCATGCCGTCGTTGGGCTGGCCGTAGCCTGGCGCGAAATAGGCACCGTCGCACAAGACCTGGCCCCGGCCGATCCAGAGCTCGGCTTCGGCCAATTCGGCGGTCTTCCGGGTCAGATCCCATACCAAATCGGCCTGTTCCTCGCCGTCACGGCTGACCGTGATCCCAATGACCGGCACGTCGACACCGGCTAAAGAAAACCCGGTCAAAAGACCAGCTTGAGTTCCCTGGCTTCCGGTGGCGACGATGACAGCTGCGGGCTCGATTCCCGTTTCTCGAAACCGCTCGGCCAGTTCGAGAGCGCAAACGACGTACCCCAGAGCCCCCACCGGCGAGGAGCCGCCGGTGGGAATGAAATAGGTTGCGTCACCATTGGCCGCGATCTCCGCCGCCAGATCCTCGCCGGCCCGATTGAGGTCGTCGCTGGGCGGCCTCTGGTGAATCTTCGCTCCGAACAAACGGTCGAGCAGGATATTGCCGTTGTTGGCGTAGTCGTCGTCACGCACCACTTCCCGCTCCAGCAGGACCTCGCATCCGAGCCCGAAACGCGCGGCGGCGGCCGTCTGGCGGACATGGTTCGATTGCGTGGCACCGACGGTGACCAATGTTTCCGCTTTCCTCCGCAGGGCGTCTGCGATCAGGAACTCCAGCTTCCGCGTCTTGTTGCCGCCGGTCGCCAACCCGGTGCAATCATCGCGTTTTACCCATATCCGGGGTCCGCCCAATTGTCGGCTCAGGTTGTCGAGCGGTTCCAACGGCGTCGGCAGGTGCGCTATCCTCAGGCGCGGGTGGTTGAGTTTACTCATGTTCATTTAGCCGCTACGGAAAATACTGTTCCCCCTTAGTCGCATTGCTATGATGCCACCCAGAGATCGCCGGAGGGAAGCCCGCACATGACCGATACTGGAGAAAAAGAAGTCGACCTTAGCTACATGCCGGCCGTCGAGTTGCTCGATCTCTTCGAATGGCGGACGGTTTCTCCGGTCGAGGTCACGAAAGCCGTTTTCGAACGGATCGCTTCGGTCGAGAGTGCGGTCAACGCGTTTTCTCACCTCAATGAAGAAGCTGCCTTGGAAGCGGCGGATCAATCGGAGAAACGTTGGCTCGCCGGTGAGGCCCGCGGCCTCGTCGACGGCGTTCCGGTGACCATCAAGGACATCGTCTACTGCAAGGATTGGCCAATCCAACGGGGCTCGAAGGCGATGCCGGACGACGTGCTTCCGGAGGAAGATTCCCCGGCGGTCGCCCGCCTCCGTGAACACGGGGCTGTTATCATCGGGCGAACGTCAACGCCGGAATTCGGTTGGAAGGGCGTTACCGACAGCCCCTTGAGCGGCGTCACACGGAACCCCTGGGACCTTTCGAAGACGCCAGGCGGTTCGTCGGGCGGTGCCGCGGTGGTGGCGGCGCTCGGCATGGGTGCCCTTCATATCGGTACGGACGGCGGCGGTTCCGTTCGCATTCCCGCCGGTTTTACGGGTGTCTTCGGGTTCAAGGCGAGTTTCGGCCGGGTTCCCTTGTACCCAATGAGCGCCTTCGGCACCCTCAGCCACGTCGGGCCGATAACCCGGACCGTAGCCGATGCCGGTCTGATGATGAACGTCATGATCGAGCCGGATTCCAGGGACGTCGCTTCACTCCCCTACGATCCGTGGGATTACACGGCCGGGCTCGAGCTGGGCGTGCGCCATTTGACAATCGGTTTCAGCCCCGATCTCGGCTACGTTGATGTCGATGGAGAAGTCGCCGAACTCGTGGCCAGCGCCGTCAAAGTGTTTGAGACCCTGGGTGCCACGGTAGAGGAAGCGGGGCCCGGCTTCGATAATCCGGGAGACTGTTTCAAGAAGCACTGGTACACGGGCGCCCGTCGCCTCGTCGAGCAGTTCTCCGAGGCCGACCGCGCGTCCATGGATCCGGAATTCCTCGAGATCGCTAAGGAAGCCGAAGCCTATTCGCTCGACGATTACTTGGACGCCGTCGACGAACGCAACACCATCACAGCCACAATGAACCGCTTTCACAACCGCTTCGACCTGCTGCTGACACCGACCCTGCCGATCCCGGCCTTCGACGCCGGCGAACCTGTGGCCGACGCTGTAAACCAAGAACGGTGGGCGGACTGGACACCGTTCACCTACCCGTTCAACCTGACCGGCCAACCGGCCTGTAGTGTACCTTGCGGCTTCACCTCCGACGGCCTACCAGTCGGGTTGCAGATCGTCGGCCCGCGCCATGCCGATCCCCTGGTGATGCGGGCGGCGGCCGCCTTTGAGAGCGCTCAGCCGTTCAAAATGCCCGACGCACCGAAGGGCGGGTGAACGGATCAGAGCTCCGGTTTCTTGCGTATCCAATCGTTTTCGCGCTCATAGGCTCGCCCAGCCCGATAGAGGGTTTTTTCGTCATAGGGGCGGCCGACCAACTGAAAGGACACCGGCAGATCGCCGGTCGTAAACCCGCAGGGGATGTTCAGGCCGGGCAGGCCAAGGTAGTTGACCGGCCGCGTGCAATGGCCGATCCGCGTGATGATGTCGAGAAACCCGGGATTGTCGGCAACGTTGGTTTCCTCGATCGTCGGGACCGGCATCATCATTACCGGTGTCAACAAGATGTCGGCTTTCGTGAAAACCGCTTCGGCGAACGCGCGCAAGACCTTCGAACGCATGTTGAGAGATTGAATGTAGCGTGTCGCCGGCACCAGGAGGCCGCTCAAGAATCGGTTGCGGGTTTGGGACCCGTATTCGTGGGCCCGCTCCTGGAGCCAAGTCTGATGTATGGCGCCACCCTCGCAGACGGTGATCAGACTGGTCAACGCATTGGTCGCATCGATCGATGGCGGCAACTGCACGGATACGATCTCCGCGCCCGCCTTTTTGAAAACGGAAACAGCGGCGCGAACGGCGGTTTCGACTTCACTGTCGATACCGTCGAAAAAGTGATTTTCGGGAACGGCGATTTTGGTTCCGGCGACACCGTCCTCGATGCCGTCCAGGAAATCCGGAACGGGTCGCGGGCTCGACGTTGGATCGCGCCGATCGACGCCGGCGATGGTTCGCAAAAGCAGGGCGTTATCGGCAACGGTGCGGGTCAGGGGGCCGAGGGTATCGAGCGATTTCGACAATGGCATGGCGCCGTAACGGCTAACGCGGCCGAAGGTCGGTTTCATGCCAACGAGACCGCAGCAGGCGGCCGGCAGCCGGATCGAGCCGCCGGTATCCGAACCGAGCGATCCGAAGACCGCCCGCGAGGCGACGGCGGCACCGGACCCGCTCGATGAACCGCCGGTCATATGTGCCCGGTTCCAGGGATTGCGCGGCGTGTCCGTCACCTCATTGTGGCCCGTGACGCCAAGCGCGAATTCGACCATGTTGAGCCTGGCGATGTCGAGGGCGCCGGCGGCGTCCAGCCTTTCCAAAGCGGCTGCCGTGGTGTCCGGAATGAAAGCGCGCCGCACCTTCGATCCGCAGGCGCTGGTCCGTCCCGTCCGATAGTACATGTCCTTATGGGCCAGGGGCACACCGTGCAACGGACCGCTGGCCTCGCCCTTGGCCAATACCGCGTCGGCAGCCTTGGCCGCGTCGAGAGCCGCTTCCGGGTCCATCCCGGCGATGTGGCGCAAATCACCGGACAAGTTTTGCAACCTTTCGACCGCCGCCGCGGTGACTTCGCGGGATGATAGTTTGCCGGCGACGATGGCCGCCGATACGTCGACGAGGCTCAGGGACAGGATGTCGTCGCTCATCTCACGGGTCTTTCGGTGCCAGGGCATGGAGATCGGCGAGGAAGGTCGTCGATTCCGCCTCGAAACTGGTGTCCCGGTCTAGGGCGCCGAGCACGCGCGAGAAGGTCTCGGCGGTCCGTGCCGGATCATTGAGTTCACTGGGCTCCCGCTCCAGGCCTTGAAGGGCCTCAAGCCAATGGCCGATGGCGTCGAGTTGCGATTGATCCATGGGCTCCTCCTTGGCCGCATGGTACGGTCAGCGCCGGGTCCGTGGAAAGAGGGAACAGGATGACAAGCGACATCATCGAACAGGTACTCGGGTTCTGGTTTGCCGACGGCGACGACCAGTCGAGAGCGGTTTGGTTCAAGACCGATCCGTTCTTCGACCAAGAGATCGAAAGGCGTTTCAAAACGCACCACGAAAAAGCCCGGTCAGGAGAGTACGACGGCCTCGCCGCTACAGCTCGAGGCGCTCTAGCGCTGATCATTCTGCTCGACCAGTTCCCGCGCAACCTGTACCGCGGCAGCCCGGAGGCCTTCGCCAGCGACCCAAAGGCGTTGGCCATCGCGCGCAACGCACTCGCGGCCAACCACGATCGGGACTTGAGCGTGGTTCAGCGTACCTTCATGTACCTACCCTTCGAACACAGCGAGGACTGGGACGACCAGGAAAAATCCGTCCAACTATTCGAAGACCTGGGCGACGAGGAAAAACTGAAGTACGCCGTCGAACACCGGGACATCGTCGAGCGGTTCGGCCGTTTCCCGCACCGCAACAACGTTCTCGGGCGGCCATCGACGCCCGGAGAGACCGAGTTCCTCAAGGATTTCGACTCCTTCTGACGGTCGTTCACGCACTCTCGATTGGACGTTTCCGCGCCCGAGCCTATATCTTGGAGTATAGGATCGCCACAATCTCCAGAGGTGCGAAAAATGAAAAAGCCGATGCGCGATGCCCTCTCGCTGGTCTCCGTCGCGTTTGTCGCTACCGCCTGCACGGTATCCGACTCCGCGCGGACCGGATTGCGGCCGGGCGATGAGTCGAGCGGCGTGATCGTTTGGGCTTCAGGTGGCAGCAATATCGCCGCCAGCGACCGGGTTATCTACGCCGATCCCATCCAACGTGAGGAATATGCCCATTTCGAGACCGACGGGATGCGTGCCGAAGTCGTCTACATCACCACGAAAGATCTCCACAACCAAAATGTCGCGCTCGATCATTGGCTGACCCTCGACGCCGTGATAACCGGCTGGAACCATGTCAGGAACGACCGCGCCAAGCTGGGGGAGGCCTTCCGCGCCGATGCCGGATGGATCAAGCTTTGGGCGAAGCCTTTCAGCCTGACCAACGCCAACCGGGAATGCGCGGGTTTTTCGACCGAATGGGACCGCCCGTCCGATGATCCGGAAATGCGCCCATCGAAAGCCTTGATGGGCTATTTCTGCCAACCTGCGGGCAAGGCCCTGTCGACGGCCGCCATCGAGGCAACGCTTTCCGGCCTAGCCATCCGCGGCATTAATGTGAACAAGCGGGAAACGGCAACGACAATCGCCGCCCTGCCCGAAGAGCCCAGCCAATCGGAACTGGCGATACGCGCCAATGGATCAGGCGTCGACGCCGGAAAGGGAAATCCGGATTTTCCCTTCGCTATGGGTGTCGTCTACCCGACCGGGGACTCCTGCATCAGCGTCAGTGACTGCTGATCATGCTTTTCCGGCCTGGCGGCCGGAGTGCTAATCTCCGAGGTCGATGACGACGAGCCCCGAGGGCTCCGCTAGCTCAAAGCTTGCGTCTTCGAAGGAAGGCGGGCCGAAGAATGCCACCGCGCCATTGGAAAAACCGTAAGCCTCGAGTGGAATGCCCAGCAGCCCCTGGTCGAAATCGTCGTTGCTGTTTTCGTCATGATAGGTCGCTATCGCATAACGTCCGCTGTTGAGATCGCGAAATACGGTGCGTGCAACGCGGCCCGCAATCGGCACCTCGATCTCGAACATCATGCCGTCGCCCTTCGGAAAACCCTCGGCCTTGTCGTAGAGTGCGACATGTACGTCGCCGCTGTCGCTGGCAAGCCCGGTTATTCTGACTGTGAGATCCAGTGCCTGGGATGAGGCGGTAGCGAAAAGGGAAATCGCGAGTGTCGTGACGTGAACCAGGCGCTTGAACATTGTTTCGCCCGCCCTCCCCTGCAGACGCCGGGTGCGCCTTAGACTTTGATGTTCAGGTAGTATCCACGCGGCACGTCGTCCCTGGGCGGCTGGCCCTGTGCGAGGACGGTGTTCAGTCTCCTGAGATGCCGGCGTTCTTCCTCCGTGTGTTTCTGGTCGAGAACCGAGGCGCGAGCCCGCACCTCGCGGACCGATTCCGCCTGATAGCCTGAAGGCCGAATGATCTCGGCTACGGCTCCCGAATTCACAGAGTTCAACCCATCCGCCATGAGGGCATGCTAGGGCGAATTGGTTAACGGAATCTCAAAAAGCCGGCCGGCAGTTCGGAAAAATCGCTCACTGATCGGTCAATCCTGATGGCAATGGATGACCGGTCCCGTATTCGCGCGGTATTGCTCCAACGACCAGCGGATCGACGGAAATGCGATCTCTTCCCAGGGAATTTCCTCGTAAGCGACGAGCGCGACATCTTCGCTTTCCGGTCCCGGTGCGAACGCCGCTCCAGTCATCTCGGCGCGATGAACCACGTAGATCTGGCTGATCCGGGTAATCTCGTATATGCCGACTAATCCGGTGATCGCGATCTTCGCCCGTGCCTCCTCCCATACTTCCCGCGCTGCACCTTCTGCCGTCGATTCCCCCATTTCGAGGAAGCCCGCTGGAATGGTCCAATACCCCTTGCGCGGCTCGATGGCGCGTTTGCAGAATAGAATCTTCCCATCCCATGTGCAGACGGCCCCCGTGACCACTTTGGGGTTTTCATAGGCGACGTAACCACAGTCCGGACACACGAGGCGCGCTCGGTCGTCACCGTCGGGAACGGTTTCGACGCGCGGGCCATTGCCGAGGGGATCGTTCATGATTTGATTTTGGGCTTCGTGCTGACCCCGGGCAAGCAATTACGGTGTCATCACCGCGTCCAGCCCCGGTCAGGCGGTGATATCGACCTTCCCGCCACGCCTTGACTGCGTGGTCGTTGGCGCCTTGTCCTCTTCGGGCTGTTCGCGCGCTTCTTCCCGAGCGTCGGCGAGTGCTTTCGCCGTTTCCATATCCCGGATCAGCGTGCGGCGGAGCGCCGACGTCGGATAGGCGCCGCCTACCGATTTTATCTCATCGGCCACCGGTTATACGTCCCCCAAGAAAATTTTTTGTTAACCATAGTTTACACGCTTTGGCGGATTCATGCGAATCGGGGCGTATTTTTGCATCAATAGCAAGAGATTGATCGACCCGAAAACCGCAGAACAACTGTTTTCCATGGAATCACAAGGTGTTATAACGAGTCTCATTGTTATAATCCGGGTAATAGGCGTAGCCTGTGGCCGAAAAGCCTGACGACGAACACCGCTTCTTGGACATCCGTCCCGACGCATTCACCGACCGCATGTTCCTCGGCGGTACGCGTTTGTCGACTCGCACCAATCTATTCGTCCTCATTGGGTTCGCAGCGATCGCCGCGTTCGCGGTGATGTTTTTCTACGTCGATCATCGGGTGACAACGGCCTTCGATGCTTGGCGCGGATCCCAGGACATGGCGGCGCTCGTCAACCGGGTCGAAACCGGCGTTGCCAAGATCAACAGCCAGGAGAAACAGTTTCTGCTGAACAAAGACCCGACGGCGGCGGCGGCCTTCAAGCAGGATATCGCAGCTGTATCCGACGCCCTCGACGATCTATACAAATTGCCGGAGAGTATCACGGTCCGGCAGGTGATCGCGACGCTCCGGGACGGCCTTGTTCAGTACGAGGAACAGTTCGTCGATGTCGTTAAAGCAGAACAGGCTCTAGGTATCGCAGACGATTCTGGTATTTCGCGGCGATTGCAGGAAACCACGAAAACGCTCCAGGTTCGCCTCCGCCAGGCCGGCTACGCCAATCTCGCAGACCAGATCTCGAGGATTAACCGGCAAGGCAAGGAAACATTGGCGTCTGGATTCCGACAGGGCGTCGAGGAAGTCCAGAAGCGTTACCAGACACTGGACGCTTTTCTCGATGGCGCGGAGATCGCGCCGCGCGCCAAACGCGATATCCAGGAACTCCTGAAGGCGCACGAAACCGATATGCTGTCGATGATCAATCGCCGGTTCGCGCTCGACACGGAATCCGAACGTTTCAACGACATCCTGGCCTATGTGGCACCGAGCCTGGAACGGTTAACGGCGGTGTCCCGCGATGCGACCCTGGCGGCGACGCTCGGTCTCGGCAAGGTCCAAACCTTCGCCCGCTACACATTGTCGAGCGGCACGGCCGCGATCGTACTGTGGGTGATTTTCTTCGGACTTCTGATGATGCGCAGTATGACCGGACCGATCCGTTCCCTGGCATTGGCGTCACTAAGACTGGCCGGTGGGGAACGTGGTGTCGAGGTGCCGGGCCGCGGCAACGTCGACGCCGTCGGCCAGCTGGCCCGCGCACTCGATAAGTGGATCGAGGATATCGTCGAGATGGATCGCCTGCGCCATGATCTCGACCAGACACGAAAGCGACTCGAACACACGGTTTTGGAAGCGGATCACAAGGCCATGGCCGCAGCCGCCGCAGCAAAGGCCGCCTTTATCGCCGAGGCCGAAGCGGAGACCGCGCGGGAACCGGTCAAAGAACCGGAACCCGAGGTGCCAGCGCCGGCGCCGCAACCCGTCGCTCAACCTGAACCGCGACCGGTGACGGCGCCACCGGAGATCGGTACAACCGGCGGGCCGATTTCCGCAGTCAGTCAGCAATTGGCCCATTTCAGCGAGTACGTGACCGCCGCCGCTGGCGATGTCGAACGCACTGAGGCCCTGGTGCGCGGGCTTCAGGACGCCACAAACCAGATCGAAATCCTCGGCAACCTGGTAACATCGGTGCGCGATCAGTCCAATCTACTCGCCTTCCACACCGGCACCCGGGAATCACGCGGGCCCGACCCGGAGAACCTCATTCGTCGATCGTGAAGAATCCGCGTTAAGCGGCACCGAGCAGGGCTGATCGTTTGTCTTT
>Ga0066187_1000699_pt1 | contig 10897 bp, 3 predicted proteins | sample WorMetexBAHAMAS1_FD_58706 | JGI IMG/M metagenome (GOLD analysis project Ga0066187, IMG submission 58706) | Marine gutless worms symbiont microbial communities from Max Planck institute for Marine Microbiology, Germany - Inanidrilus exumae... | ecosystem: Host-associated > Annelida > Digestive...
CGTCAGCCGTACGGGCTGCATCATCGCTCACCACCTTCCGACGAGAACTGAAAACATTTCCTTCTCACTCCAGTTTTCGGGACCACTAGTCACCAATTCACTGTTTCCTCCTATGTTTTATGCCGGTACCTTATTGACTGTGTTAAGTGCCCCTGCAGCGTTCGGCGTGACAGTGTCACTTAAATAAGTACATTTTTAATAATAATAATGATGGACGTTCCTCCATTAGTTCGCATTGCCTCGATCAAGATAACCGATTTTTGCAACCAGCTGCTTTAACCACTAAAGAAATGGCTGGTGGCGGCTTGAGGAAAAACCGACGCAGCTACAAAAATAAACGTCTGGCGGTGGCTTATTGACCCAATCGGCGGCTTATGACAGCTTACAGCAGATGAGGGGTCTAGAATTAACTATAGTCCCATAACCCTAATCATGAATCTATGCAGTGGCTATTTGACCATCCCAATCAAACCATCTAGACGGTTAGCATCATTAATTGGCTGTTAAACTGTATAGACAGTTGAATCGCATCAATAACCGTCTATATGGTTTAATAGTGGATCAGTGATAGTGACCGTCTGCATGGTTTCTATTTAACTGAGGCTATTCAGCCATCTACATGGCAAACAGAGTAGATGAGTATCATGAGTCTTTGCCGTGAGATCCGGTGCCTTTTGTAATGGAATTTAACCACCTGTCATTACTAGAAAGTACCCAAACAGTGGTAATATTTGTGTTTGCTCAACTTTGCTGGCTTACACTATTATGCTCCCGAGTTTAAATTAATAGCTGTTTCGGGATTTTACTTAGTTATTTGTTTGCACAAATCTGCTGTTTTGCCATTTAGATAGTTAGTCAGAATGTCACATATATGCTTATAGATTATGTGTAGATAGCTGGTACTTTTATTTTGCACAGATAGCATAAAAGGTAGAGCATTGCACTGGTTACATCACAGTGCTGGTTTTGGATCTTGTCAGTTGCACTGAAGAATTGAGTAAGTAATTTTACAGCCGGTAAGGAGTATCAGTAGCGTAGTCTATCCAGATCACGTGTATGGCAGTCACAGACAGGTTGTGAATTGATTTGAATTGCTTTAGTGAGACCACGTTATTGGTGCAGTGAGTATATGTGTGCATAGAACCTGAGTGGATAAAGCACAGTTTTGTCATGCAACTCCAGTGGCATAGCTTTGCTTATCTTGTAGCTCTACAGCTGTTTTGTGTCCGTTACAGCAAAGGATGGCAGTAAAATCATCACAGTTCTGGCAACAGAGGGCCAAGGACCTGACACGTCTCGTCAAGTTTCGTACACAGATACTAAAGTTATCGGCAATGGATCTTTTGGTGTTGTCTACCAGGCTAAGCTGTGTGAGAGCAGTGATCTCGTTGCCATCAAGAAAGTCCTGCAGGACAAGCGCTTTAAGGTCTCTTATGTTTTCTCATGTTTTAATAATCTGATGTTTTGTTATTTATTAAATCACTAGCTAATCCCTGCCTCCCACATTCTGTCTGCGTCCAGTGCTCACACTTGAGGCCAGAAGTTGGATGGCGTGGCCCAATATGAGCAATGATGCCGTTGTCTGTTATTTTGGTGCACTTCGCGCAGTGCAAGATACTGTCTGAGCGTAACTTATACCGGTACGGCGGTACCCCCATTGATTTGGCTGTATTTCCCCTTGCACAGTGGTCCTTGCGATAGTTTCAACTGTTTAGGCCACTTTGAAAATGTCTCTTGATTGATTGATTGAAGTGTCAAGTTTTGGACTTTGATGCCTTGCTTAAGGAAGCCACGCTGTCCTGTTTACTAGGCTTTAACCAAGCCTTAAGCCATGATGGCGGTCGGCCACGCCATCAACCGCCGTCGTCAACTTAAAACCAAACACATTGCCCGAATTTTTTTGTCCGTCTGCCTGAATATCTAGGGGCGTTTATTGTATGCACCGTAGCTGCTGCTGCTGCTGCCTTGCTAACAACGTACGGCCTAGTGAAACATGCCTGCTCACTGCTGAGCTGTTTTCACCAGGTGGGCCGTGTGTTGATGTCCATGTAGCCGCTGCCGGTGGGCGACAACGACCTCGGTGGAGGGTAAACTAGCTCACTCTGTCCTTGAAAGATAGTGTAGTGCAACTACATACATTTATTTTTTCCAGAGTTCATATATAAAGACCGAGTGTGAAGTCAGTAGTTTTACAGTTATTATCAATGGTTGACTGCAGATCTTTGAACCAACAGATATGGAGTGCAACAGCGCTGTGATGAAGCAGTGCTCCAGTGGGTCATTCTTGGAACTTAAACGGTTGGCAGGGTGTAGACGGCTGCGGGAGTTTGCAGGGTGCGACGTCGGCGGCCGTCAGTGACAGACTGGTCTCACAGATAACCTTACGAGAGCAGGCGGACCATGATCATTTGTTAATTACCACCCATTGAGGCGCCCGCAACCAACGCAACGCCGCGACCCATAGGGGAAAAACATGATGAACATGATTAGGAGCAGTCGCCTGACCCCAAATCACCACGAACGATCGTTAACCGTCTCACCTAGATCGGTGCTGGTCTACAAAACAGATTGGCTTCTGATTCCGTCCACAGTGGATCGGTAATGGTTCAGTATCAGTTCCGAGATAGGTTTGAACTCTACCAACAACTGCTTGTGTTTGGGTGTGATCGGACATTGGCTGCATGGATGACAACTTCGGTACCCACACCAAGTGCCGATCAGTCCATTTGGCGCCGGGCAGCCACACGCGGACTTCATTTGACATAATTCAGCAACAGTAATAGAAAAAGATGTAAGCCTAATGAATGCATAAGTGAGCCGGCGACGGCCTTCAAGGTGGATGGGAGAGAATGCTTAAACAAACATCACCTACCTATATTGGGCAATTACTGGCACTTTGCATGCCAGGAGGGTCTCTCAGATGCATCGATCTGCCTTGGAATGTGAGACTAGTAACTCTCTTTCCTGTCGCTGTCTTGTTGTTGATGACAACGATGGCACATAGTGCGACCTATTGCCGACAACGTGACTTACTAGAGTAATGTGGAAAATCGATTCGTTTGAGAGGGAATTATCGTGATATGGATATGATGCGATACGCTTTCATTATCACAGTATTCTATACAATGTGATGTATCATGCCATTACCAAAGATGCAGTGCTAATATGGAGTTGTACTGCATATGTTATTTACATTAGTGTGGAAGTAATATGTTAATTTTATTCTTTAACACTTCTCGCATCCATGATATACCAGGATATAGTTACGTGGATATTTATTGACTGTGTGTCAATGTATTGATGTGCAGAACCGTGAGCTGCAGATCATGAGAAAGCTGGACCATGACAACATCGTCAGGCTCCGATATTTCTTTTATTCAAGTGGAGACAAGGTGATGAACACATTACAAACAGTTGGTCATGTTGTTGACAAATTTGAGGGAGCCAGCTGTTACCAGGGTTATGAAATTAGTCGATTATGTTTTGGCATATGAATTCAGCAGTCAGGGCCTCCAGTGAAAACTGTGAGCCAGTGTCCTCAGTTTGTCTTTAGGTATTTTTTTAATTATTAATCCCTTCCGTGGAATAAAATTTTACAAAAAAATTACAAAAATTTTCACACATGTAATATGCATAACACTTACCTGGAAAAGGCTGTCACAGCATTCGGGTGAACTCGGGGTACACGGTGATGAAATGTAACAAGATGGTGCAGACAAGCTAACTCGGGGATCACGCTGTGCTGTGCATTTGAGTTGGACGAGATAACTCTGGCTTCACGGTAAAGGTTTTAATGAACAGAAACCATATATTTTGCTAACATTTCTTGTTGCAGGTTTAAATTTGTGTTAGATAATTCTGTTGTATATTTTGAGCATTTTGTTTTTCTTTGCAGAAAGATGAAGTGTATCTAAATCTTGTTCTCGAATATGTTCCTGAGACAGTTTATCGGGTGGCTAGAAATTGCAGCAAGAGCAAGCAGACACTTCCGCCTCTGATGATAAAGGTAATCTTCTGTGAAACAATGCCACATTTGGTTTGGGATGCCATGTGTGTGGCTGATGATTATATATATGCTGTCATCGTGTGTCTGTCCATCTGTCTGTCACACACCAGTATTGTACCAAAACAGCTAAACTTAGGGTCATGCAAACAATACTGTATCCCAGGGACTCTAGTTTTCTGACACCAAAGATATTGGCGAAATACCAAGGGGGTAAACACCAGTGGGATGCCAAATAGTGGTGGGTAGTTTACAATCGGCGATTTTCGATCAATATCTTGATATATCTCAGAAACAGTGCAAGATAGTCACATAGTTACTATGGGATGCTAACAGGAACTCGTGTGCGCTCTGTTGAATTGCGCTATTTCCAGTGACCTCGAGAACCCATACACCAAAGCATCTCATTTTTAGGTCGACTCTTCGACTGAGTCGACCTAATCGACTGTTCCACAGAGTCGACCTAATAAAGCCGGTTTCAAATGTCTGTATGTACGTACGCAGCATCCGTCCATCCACAAAAAGTTTCTTTGATTTCAATGAAATTTGGCATGTAGGTAGATGTCGATGAGTGATGCACAACGGTATGATCCAAGGTCAAGGTCATGAGCCCTTCAAAGTTGGAAATCGGACCATTTTCAAAAGCTGTCTTATCTGACATTTACAATGGGAGCTGGCAACTGACCACATATTCTTAAACTAGGGCACAATACCTAAATTTGATCGGGTCTGGTTCTTGATATTCGGTCTAGTTTTTGTGTCACGTGACTTTGGAGTTGGCACAAACGTCAAAGAGTCGACCGTCAGTCCCCATACGGAGCTATTTTTTATACTTTGTGTCGCATTATTTATCTTTATAATGGATAGAGTTAAGAGTTAAAGACTTCAAAATTGGTAGTTTGATTTATTGTAGCAAGTGCTAGCCCATGGGTGACAAACCGTCCTTGAAAGAGGCGTGGTTATGTCACGTGAGCCATTTAAATTTTAGTAGGCAAAACCGTATCTCTGGAACAGCTGCAGCTAGAGTGGTCAGATTTTGAACGCAGGCTAGGTCACGTCTCAGCATCTGGATGACAAATCACTTTTAAAATGGGCGTGATCAGGTTCACGTGACCGATTTTTACCACACATTGCTATGCTAGCACGGTATATGCTGTCTTCAGATGTCGATCCATCTGTCTGTCACACGCCAGTATTGTACCAAAATGGCTAAATGCAGGATCACGCAAACAATGCCATGCGATAGCCCAGGGACTCAAGTTTTCTGATGCCGAAGATCTTGCCGAAATTCTGACAGAGTCACCCACAATAGGAACACCAAATAGAGGTTGGGTATGTTCAGATTGGCAGTTTTTGGCCAGCCTCTTGCTCTATCTCAACATGAAGCGCAGCTATCGCAGAGGAACTTTGCGACGTGCTATTTTAGTAAATTCTTGCTATGTTTCACGAGGTATGGGCATTAGAAAAGTTTCAAACAGCAAAACAGTTTCCTATTAGACTTCCATTGCAACAGTGTCTCTTTCTTGCATCGTTTCCGATATATTACCACTTATTTCCCAAAATTTAAAGATTTCATATGACACTGAACACATCCGTTATGATTTGGGAAAAAAAAATTTTAAAACGGGTCACGTGACCCTGACCACACCCATTGGGGCTAGTCTACAGGGTTGGTGGGTAAAACCTCCAGACAGTTCTATCCTGGGTAATTGAGTTAAACTGGGTGAAAGGTCTGTGGGTAAAACCTCAGATGGTCCAGAGTTACACAGAATTGCATTCTGGGGTGCTTAATGACTAATTACTGAGAGTGATATTGTTATGTTCTATAATTTCAAACATTTATACAATGTCAAATATACTGTGTAACAAGTCACTTTGTTTGCCAGCATCAGACCTTGAAATCTTTGTCAATTTGTAAGCAAGGTATAGGGGTTAAGTAAAGTAATACAAAAATTAGATGTAAGATGCATGTTACTATAACAAACCAGCATCTGAAATACAATCAGTACTCAGTAGATTAACTAACTGTTATCTAATATATACCGGTAATATATCGTGGTCTGATATACAATTTACCCTATGTCTGTCAAGCTAGGTGGCTATTTTATCTTTACTGGCCCACCTACACATAGTATAAGGGGCCAGTATTGTTTTGCTCGTTGGCATCCGTCATCATCGTCGTCATCTGTAACACTCCACAGTGCATATGCAACATAACTCACCAGGGGGCAGCACACGACGGTGGGCTAGTAGTGTTTTGTCCCGTTAGGGCGACACCTTGTGTTTAGTCTGTATCTTAGTTGAACTGATGTGACTAATTAATTCGTGTTTACATACAGTTTGCTAACTGTTAGTAACTGTAGATTTTACAAATTCATGATTGAAGCCTATCAAAAATTCGTTAATTCTGCAGTTTAGGTAAAAAGATTCAAAGGAAGGCATTGTTAATGTTGCTGATATTTTTCATAGACACATGGTATTTGCAACTTGTTGAATTTGAAGCAGGGACATTGACACTAACTGTTGTCCTAACAGATATGGCTAATGGTTAAACATGAAAAGAAATGTCACAGTAAATAAACTTATGGTCTTTGTAGTTTTTCCTACACATTCACATTTCTTACCCAGTTACTAGTCAAAGTAATAAGTGTGCAAGTTGTATTTGGAGACCTTTATGGATTAAAAATCTAGATTTGACATTAGAACGCATTACATTGTCTTTGCAACCAGAATAAATGATAATTATGGGATACATGAGTTTTACCCAGTGGGTAAAACATAACCATGCCAACCCTGCTATTCTGTCATCCCCAGGTTAGTATTTGATATATTCTACCTGCATAGGAAATTGGCAGCATAGGTTAATACATCAAAATTACGCCACTGTCCACCTATCTATAACTTGTTGCAAGGACTACAGCAACTCTGTTGTAGCCGGAATCGCTGGGTTCATCTGAGTTGATGATCGTTATAAATGTTTAGTAGTTATTGCAAAAATAAAATTGGCGCAGCTTTTTGACTTGTAGTATAGATTGGCTGGTTAGATAGCTTCAGTTGCATTTGCAACAGAGCTGACCATGCCATTTTCTTGTATTAAAATATGTAGACTTGAGTCTTACTGCTGAACTGATATACATAATCTGCAATTTTTTTGCGGCCAAACATGGAAAACATTTGTGGACAATTCATGGGAGAAATGCAAAATTGGTGGTGAATTTGCAGTCACAATCATAGCAGTACAAACACATCAATTACGAGCAGGTTTCAGGTGTGAAAGCAAAAAGTTGTTTTTATAAAACACACAGTGCCAGGTTTCCAACACCGTTTTGTTTTAACACATTGATGTTTATTGATATTGTGCAAAGCCAGTGATTGGTTGTTAACTTTTTTATAACCATTAACTGATTGTAACCATATACTGCTTACTTGTGAACTTATTCCAGTTTGACAACTTTTTACAGGCCATATAGTTGCTCAGCCAACTGTGTAAAAGCACTGAATGCACACTGGGCATTCAGTTACTTCCAGCGAAAGGAAAATCATCGCCTCAACATGCTTTGTCTATAGCAGGCTGTCTGTTGTGTTAATTTTGTTGTGTGTGCATGTTTGCAGTTGTACATGTACCAGTTATTTCGTAGTCTCGCTTACATTCATTGTCTTGGAATCTGCCATAGAGATATTAAGCCACAGAACCTTCTACTTGATCCAGAAACGGGTGTACTGAAACTCTGTGATTTTGGCAGGTAATTTATATTGTTAATCAGTTTCAGCTTGTCAGAACTGTTAGAGAGACACCAATGACCGAGGGAGCCAGAGGTAGCATTTTATGGACTTACTGTGCTGCAGTGTTAAAGATTGTTTGGCATTCTGGGTCTTATGGCCCCATTCTGGCTCCAGGGCGGTAATGCGTCATTATTCACGTGTTGACTTCGGTGCTATATAAGTTGTTTGTGTGTGTGTTTACTTAACTTTCTTCCTGCTTTACTTTATTCTTTCGTTATACTTTCTCTCTTACTTATTTACTTCCTTACTTGTTTACTTCCTAACTTATATATCTAATTCTCTTGGAATAGACCCTTTCTGTTTCCATGCCGGAGGTCGTATGATGCGACCAAACCTGGCTTAAGTTTTTTGGTTCATTTGTTGAAGTGTATTTTGTTATGGATGCATGTTTGCTTTTGTTGTGTTTGTTTTTTAGTACTAGGTTAAGAAATTGGCTGGGAAGAACGTCTCCGAAATGACCTGTTTTGTGTCGGGTGGGACATAAAACCTGAACTCGATCAATCAATCTGAGCCTTATGGGTCACAGCATTGGAAGGGCTCAAACGTAGCTGCTGATGGGAATTGATGCCGTGGCCATTCAGATTGCAGCAGTTTATGGTGTTGCTGCATTGTACTAATGCTTAATGTGATAATAGGGCCATGATAACATTCTGCACTGTTCAAGGGTAGAGCGTGGTATTTTTATATGAGATCCTGGCACTGAATGAATAAATGGACATCCATTTAATAAGAAATAGTAATTTTAAGTTTCTTACTTAATGTTCTTTAGTAATAAATTGTTTTATCTTGCAGCCATACAGCTGGATAAAATGACATGCAAACATACATACATACAAATGTCAAAGTAAGGTGTAAATCTAAGTTACAGATATCAAAGTTAAGAAACACTCATTAGAAATTTTGTAAAGCGTATACTGAAAATGAGTTTTTAAATCTGCTTGTTCTTGCATATGGCACCCGATAGTTCTTGTGGTTGTACGATGCGTGAATTGCTGACTCTACAGAGTTCTTTAGCAGTAATCTGTGCAAACTGTGTGACGGATCGTGCATGCCAGTAAACAACTGTCTCGTTTGTCTATCTGCGAGCAGTGGAAATCATATATGGTGGCCATAATCTGGAAATCCAGTTTGTTGCCAAAGATAATCCGAACTGCTCGCTGCTGTATCACCTCCAGTTGATCTCGCTGTTTTGCTGTGACACTTGAATGCCAAACAGCACACGCATATTCTGTCACTGAACAAATAACGGTCTTATAATAGTACAACAGATCTTCCGAAGTTTACTACTGCTGTCTACTATTGTTTATCTGGAATCCTTTTTCGGAATTATGCCTGTTTCAGCTGGGTCTCCCAGCAGAGAACCTCTAGAGATAATTTTGGCGGGTTGCTATGTTATTCCTGTTAACCAACCAACAATGTGAAAGGACTAAATGCATCTCAAACACTGACGCCAACCAAGAACAATAGGCAAAAAGATTTCATGAAAGGACGCATCACAGAGTGGATTTTTCATGTGGAACAATTTCACGTGGAACCAGGGATGTTAATAAGGCCAGGGGTGCCAAGGCCAGAGACATGCAAGGCCACAGACCCAAGGCCAAGGCCGATAATGCAAAAGTATATTTTTCCAGTAAATGCCAAAGTTAATCCAGTCTTTCAATTTCGAGTCATATTCCCTGTTCTCTAGAAAACTACAATAAGTAAGCAAGTAAGCCAGGCCTTTTATGACAAGTACTTGGCAACTCAAATGTTGAAATTTTATGTGCATTCACAATAATTTAGTATTGCATTATTTATATAATACAGCGGTTGGTCTTGTTATTTATTCCAAGGCCACATCATACAAGAGCTCAAGGCCAAGGCCAGAGAATTTCAAGGCCAAGAAATTTGGCCTTATGGCCAAAGATTAACATCCCTGCATGGAACTAAGTAATGTGACACGTCCAGTCAGCAGCATCAGCATTGTAGTTCGCTACAGCAGTGGCACTGTGATGCTGTTAGTGATTTTTTTCTGCAGTGTTCAACGCAACAGTGACTCGCACTGCTTTACAAATTTCAAATTGCCCCTTCCCGTAGGTGCCTCGACCCACATCTAACACATGATTCCTTGGGCCCACCCGAGTCATCCACACAAACGGCATCTCGACCCTTTCAGCTATTTAAGCAGGGCTCATGAACGTGACCAACAGACACATAAACAGACATACAGACAGATCACACTACTCCATCTGTCACAAATAGTCCACATCTATGCTATGCATGTGATGCAGTCTAAAAATCAACCACTGGACCACATTCCTTCTTGCTGTACAAGCTCACTCGCTAGAGAAGGGATGCAGGCACCACTTACACTGGTTCTAGGACACAAGTACCTAATCTATTCAGTGCAGTGGACTTGATTACAGTGTACACTACTTGTTTAGTTGGAGCGATAACAACCAGATATTGTGCAGTTTCATCATTTGATTTCAGTGCGAAACAGTTGATTCGAGGTGAACCGAATGTGTCATATATCTGCTCGCGTTATTATCGTGCGCCAGAACTCATCTTTGGAGCAACGGACTACACATCACAGATTGGTAAATATCTCTGTGCCTTCCACCAAAGTTTCAGTTTACTCACATCATAACAGTGACCCTTAGCAATGGAAATTTTATGCACAGAGGTCATTTCCGTTTTACATGCAGCTCTGACGACTTCTAGAAAGTTGAGTGCATTTTAGGTATTCTTACAGCGGTGCTTGTAGTATAAACAAGAAGATGCAGCCATGACAGGTGGCAATTTGTGAGTCATCTTGGCATTTTGAACAGAGTTGTTATTTTTGCAGCGTCTAGCGGTTAGCATATTGCATTGGTCTGGCATCCGTCTGTTGGTTTGTCTTTCTCATATTTTTCAACCTTACTAAATAGGGCACACGGTACATATTCAATGTGACTCACCAGTGGGCAGCACGCGATGCAGTCAGCTTACATTTCCATTGCAACTTTGATTGATTACATAGCTATGGTTTAGAGCATTGTTTGCATACGCAGTAGTATGTTTTGCTGTATGCACTATGTACTATAGAAACCGTAAGCATCGCCGAGCCGCTGCAAAACTGGCAGCATGCGT
>Ga0066187_1000703_pt1 | contig 10885 bp, 6 predicted proteins | sample WorMetexBAHAMAS1_FD_58706 | JGI IMG/M metagenome (GOLD analysis project Ga0066187, IMG submission 58706) | Marine gutless worms symbiont microbial communities from Max Planck institute for Marine Microbiology, Germany - Inanidrilus exumae... | ecosystem: Host-associated > Annelida > Digestive...
TTAAATTCTCGTAAGGCAATGATTGCCCCCTACCTCCCGCGCTTAGTGGATCGAATTGATCGATAGAGTGGTGGATGTTGGGGTTCAAACATTTACCCTTTGAAGTCACTCCTTTGCCTGCTCAAGAGTCTTTATTTGCAAACAGCTAACTAACTGTTGGTTAGTAAGTTATTAAATCATCCAAGCACTCTCCACCCAATACTGCTAATTTTTTGTTGCCCTGATCGTCACATTCTGTTATATTAATAGGCAGAGTTAGCACAATGGTGGAGTTATTGCTACTTATGCTTTTTTCTAAAAAAAAATTATGCGAAGATCGAGAGCAGACAGTCCTTTTGGGGTTAATCGAACTTTATCTGGTCACAGGGAAGCCGATTGGATCTAACACGCTAAAAGAAAGCGAGTTAAATCACATCAGTTCTGCGACAATTCGCAACTATTTTACTAAACTTGAAGCTCAAGGTATGCTGAAACAACAACACTCTTCCGGTGGAAGAATTCCCACCCCACTGGCATACAAATTCTATGCGAATCACCATATCAATTGCAATGAAATCGATGCTGCCGATCTCGCAACGCTCGAGAAAGAGCTCGATCGAGATACGAGGGAGATTGCCCGATATCTGCAAAGTGCTTCAGAGGTCTTAAGCCATCTGACTCAAAGCGCCATATTTCTCTCCTCTCCAAGATTTGATCAAGATTTGATCACCGATATCAAGCTCATCAAAATAGATAATACACGCTGCCTGTGTGTGCTAATCACAGATTTTGGCCTGGTGCATAACGAAATTTTTTATACCACTAAGAAACTCAGTAATTTCTCCCTCAAAAGGATCGAAGAATACTTCCATTTTCGTATGACGGGACTGGATCGTCCCATGCTAAATAAGCAGGAGGAGGTGCTTGCCGTTCAGTTTTATAACGAGATTTTACTCCGACATATCGTAAATTATTCGAATTTTAGCAGTGAAGATATTTACAAGACAGGATTTGCGGAGTTGATCCGCTTTCCCGAATTTAGGGATGCGACGATTCTCGCAACTAGTCTTTCAATTTTTGAAGATACAGATTATATGAGGACTCTTTTAAATCATTGCGTGAAGACGGAGGATTTAAAATTTTGGATTGGAAATGATCTCGAATATCCTCTTACCTCAGTGCTGCATAGCGCTATCATTGCCACCCCATATTTCATTCATGGAAAATCTGTGGGTGCTATCGCGTTGCTCGGTCCTCTTCGAATGGCCTACCCAAGAGTATTCGGGATTATGCGCAAGTTTTCCACGATTTTAAGTAAAGTGCTGACACGTAATCTCTACAAGTATAAGATCACTTATCGTCAGTCGGTGAGGCAGCAAATTGATGTGCAGACCAAACCTCTACCAACCCTAACCCAGGAGCAAAAATTGCAACTCGAAGATCAGAGTGAGGAGTTATAGATGAGTAGAAAATCTAAAAAACAAAGAGAAGATTTACTTGATAAGCAAGTGGATAGAGATATTCCACAGGGTCAGGAGGATCTATACCCCAATTTAGAGGTGGATGGAGCAGGTGGTGAGAGCCCCCCACTTCAGGGTAGGGGGGAAGATGGCCCCGGTGGAGAAACAGAGAACAAAATGGAGCTTCTTCAGGATCAAGTTAAGCGTGAGCAAGAAAAATATTTTAGGGCTCTTGCTGAAATGGAAAATTCGCGTAAAAGGATGCAAAAAGAGAAACAAAATATCACCCGTTTTGCTGTGGAAAACACTATCCATGAGTTTCTTGCCCCTCTGGATAATTTTGAAAATGCCCTGAATTTTGCTCAGCAACATTCTGAAGATATGCAAAATTGGTCTAAAGGTTTTGAGATGATCCTAACCCAATTCAGGGATGTTTTGGCAAATCATAAGATATTTCCTTTCCATTCGGAAGGGTGTAAATTTGACCCCCATATGCATGAGGTGATTGAGATAGAGGAGACGGAGAGGCACGAGGAGGGGGTCATTATCAAGGAGTTTGTTAAGGGATATAAATGTGGAGATAAAATTCTTCGTCCAGCCCGCGTTAAAATAGCGAAGGCGGTCATGGATAGGAGCGAAAAAACTTTATTAGAAGAAAAGAATCAAGGAGACAGCTAATTATGGCTACAAAAAAAAGACAAGGTAAAATTATTGGAATTGACCTCGGGACCACCAACTCTTGCGTGGCAGTGATGGAGGGTGGGTCAGCCAAGGTGATTGTTAATGCAGAGGGAACGCGCACCACTCCGTCTATTGTCTCCTACAAAGATGACGAAAGATTGGTCGGAATTCCAGCAAAACGTCAAGCTGTTACAAATCCAGAAAAAACCCTTTTCTCAACTAAGAGGTTTATTGGAAGGAAGTTTGCGGAGGTTGCCTCTGAGATTAAAACAGTACCTTATAAAGTGGCTGCAAATGGTAATGGCGATGTGGTGTTCGAGATTGACGGGAGAACATTAACACCGGAGGAGGTAGCGGCTCAAGTTCTCAAAAAGATGAAGGAGACTGCTGAGGCATATTTGGGAGAGGAGGTCACTAATGCCGTGATTACTGTTCCTGCCTATTTCAATGACTCTCAACGTCAGTCTACTAAAGATGCCGGGAAAATTGCTGGACTTAATGTTCAGAGAATCATTCCTGAACCTACGGCCGCCGCTCTTGCCTATGGTATTGATAAGAAGGCAGACAAAAAGATTGCTGTCTTCGACCTGGGAGGAGGGACCTTCGACATTTCCGTTATGGAGATGGGCGATGGTGTCTTTGAGGTGCTCTCCACAAGTGGTGACACCCACCTTGGGGGAGATGATTTTGATAATGTGATTATCCATTGGATACTTGATGAATTTAAGCGAGAGACCAGCATCGACCTATCTCACGACAAGATGGCTCTACAACGCATAAAAGATGCTGCAGAAAAGGCAAAAATTGAACTCTCTGGAACTCAACAAACTGAGATTAATCAGCCATTTATCACAATGGACCAAAATGGACCTAGGCACCTATCCCTCTCTCTTTCACGTTCAAAGCTGGAGTCTCTAACGCATGAGTTGGTACAGAGAACTGTTGGTCCTTGTGAGAGCGCTATAAGGGATGCTGGGCTCTCAGCGGACCAGATTCATGAGGTCTTGCTCGTTGGAGGGATGACGCGGATGCCTGCTGTCCAGGAACAGGTGAAGAAGATCTTCGGGAGAGAGCCGCATAAGGGTGTTAATCCTGATGAGGTTGTAGCGGTCGGTGCTGCAACTCAAGGGGGAGTGCTCGCGGGTGACGTAAAAGATGTCCTCCTCCTGGATGTCATCCCGCTCACTCTGGGGATTGAAACTTTGGGGGGTGTCCTCACACCACTTGTGGAAAGGAATACGACAATACCTACACAGAAGAAGCAGGTATTTTCTACCGCTGTGGATAACCAACCGGCGGTCACTATCGTTGTGCTCCAGGGGGAGAGAAAAATGTCAAAAGATAATAAGGAGATAGGCCGATTTGACTTGACTGAAATTCCCCCTGCTCCGCGAGGTACACCACAGATTGAGGTGGCTTTCGACATCGACGTGGATGGAATCCTTCATGTCTCTGCGAAAGATCTCGGATCTGGTAAGGAGCAGAAGATTCGTATCGAAGCAAAATCAGGTCTCGACGAGTCTGAGATTGACCGCATGGTAAAAGATGCGGAGGAACATGCGGAAGAGGACAAGAAAAAGAAGGAAGAGGTTGAGGTGCGTAACAAAGCGGATGGTCTCGTCTTCCAGGCTGAAAAGGCGCTTAAAGATTATGGGGAGAAAATCTCAAAATCTCTTAAACAGGAAATTCAGGCCTGCATTGATAACGTAAAAAATGTTTTAAAAGATGGGGACTCTGCTGCCATCGATAAGGCTGCAGAAGCTCTCAACACCTCCATTCAAAAAATTGGCGAAGAGATTCAAAAGCAGGGGGGACAACCGGGCCAGTCGGGCAATCAACCGGGAGGTCCAGGTGTGTCGAGCGAAGATATCAAGAGAGCAGGACAACAGGCCGCCCAAAAAGAGAAGCCAGACATTGAGGAGGCGGAGATTGAAGTGCTGGATGAGGAGGGAAAATAGTTGGGTGAGTGTGTGGAATTTTGAGCACTGTGTGTGTTCCACCTCTATCTCGTTCCGGTAATCACATCCCATACCGCTTTCTCGCTCTCCGCGCACAGCTCATACCCCACCACTGTGGTAACCTCTGGTGGGATTTGTTGCAGCAGGTAAGGGGGAAGGAATATGGCTGCAATGACTCGGCGATGGTGTTTGTTGCAAATTTCTTGTAATTCTGGCAATTGAGAGATGTGATTTACCCCTACCACTAAGGTTCTTCTTTTTTTTCCATCTTTGGACGGCCTCTTTCCTTCCCAGAGTTTTACGTATTCTGGCGCCTTTGCCGGGATAATGCCTCGGTCATTATTGATGATGAGGGTTGCCCCTCGGTAGAGCTTCTGCTGCAGGATGTGTGCCTCTTTGGAATGGAGCTGCTCAATCGCGCGTTCACTATCGATTTTACTAATATGATCGTGGTGCAATCCTAACTTCTCTTTGATAGAGAGAATCTTAAGAACACGGGCATCAAGTTCTTTTTCGTGGATTGTTCCATCTATCACCCCCCGTTTGATGGCTGAAAAAGCGCAAGGAACCACCTCTTCTAGTATCATTCGGATGTCATCGGCTCCAGATGCCCCGTAGAGGAGAAGGTCATTTCCAGCCATGAAGGCGCCCGTGGCTATCTCTTCCGTAGTATAATTTGCACTTAGCGCCCTCATATTGAGGGCATCTGTAATGATAAGCCCCTTAAATCCCCACTTACCCTTTAAAAGGTCAGTGATGATGGAGCGAGAGAGGGAGGCGGGATTTTCCCCATCTAGCGCGGGCACGACCAGATGTCCAGACATTATTGCTGCCACGTGCGCCTCAGCTATGACACGTTTGAAGGGGACGAAATCCACTTTTTCTAAGTGCTCTATAGGAGAAGAGATGGTGGGCAGCGCTTTGTGAGAATCGACGGGAGCTGAGCCATGTCCTGGAAAGTGCTTTGCGCAGGAGAGAATTCCAGCATATTGCATGCCCTTGATCGCCAGAATAGATTGGATAGAGGCTACTTTTGGATCATCTCCAAAACTGCGCATTCCCATAATTGGGCAACTTGAGGAGTTATTTACATCTACGACGGGTGCAAGGTTGAGGTGGATGCCCATTAATTTGCACTGCTCTCCCACCATTTTTCCAAATTCGCACAGCAACCGTTTCTCTTGAATAGCGCCCAATGCAAGGTTTTTGGGGAACGCAAGGGTGTTTTTTATGCGCATGGCAAGGCCATATTCAGCATCTCCTGCGCAGAGTAGCGGCAGCTTAGAACTCCTTTGAAGAGCTTCGATCAAAGCGATGTGTTGGGCGGGGGTGGAGGCCTGTTTCATCAAAACTGAGCCTATATGACAGGCCTCTATCGTCTGAAATAGGAGATCTTTTTCAAATTGGGGTGATGCTGGAACAATGAAGAGCTGCCCTATCTTCTCTTCTAGGGTGAGTTTTTGCAGTGTCTCCTCAGCCCATCCTGCCCACAATTGCCCTTTGAGAAGGATCAAAACAACTACAATCAGAATCCTCACACTCTCTCCCTAGAATAAAGTGGCCCACAAAGATGCACACTTATACTGTTTTTAGGATTAATTACAAATCGAAAAACTTGTTTTGCTTTTCAACGCAAAGCTTTATAGGCCCATTATGGGATTGGCCCTTTCTTTCTAGGAAGTCATCTCATCCGTCAGTACTCTCGACTGCGAGATGATATAAACAAGTCCGCTATAAGCTAGAATATTGGAACGCGCTTGCTCCCCACAAGAGGGTTTTAGGCATTTTTGCCTCTACCTGTGGCTAGATGTCACCACACTGCTCATACCTAACAGGTTTAAGACACTTCCTACAACTAATGAGCCGTTCAGATATCATGACACACTGCATTATGGTATTCTTCTGCGCCCGTAGTGTTTCTTCACGTCGTTCTATTTCTGCGGCATTATATTTCGTTCTCTTAAACGATCAATTTCTCCTACATGTTCGCTATCTATTCTCCCCAATGAATATCTCAAAGACTGTCCCTTCAGCATGTAGACTACACGCTCACACGCGCACCGACGCAGGCAGGGATGAAAGCCCAAATAGTGAGAACTGTCCATTTAACCTCCTAGACAGAGCATCTTGACGAGCCGCACGCCCAACACATTCTGACGAAAGTCCAATTATTTTACAATCTCCAACCTGCTCACACCAAGCTCTAAGATATCAAAATAATCCTTATGCGCCCAATATAGTCTTTAGTAATTTTAGGAGTAAATAATGGGCGCAAAAACGCACTTTAGCACATATTACAAAAAGCACAGGTAAACGCACTAATAAATTCGTTTATCTAAAAGAAAACAAATGTTGCTATTTAGGCACGTGAAAGTTGATGATATATACAATGGGATTACCGAAATGCTTTATCTCATTGATATGTTTAGTCTCGATGGACCTATAGTTACAGCAGGTGTACTTAACATACAAAAGAAAATCGTCAAGCAAGTTATCGAAAAATGTCTATGGCCATGCCCCTCCTTTCTGGGAATATTTCACCCGCCGTTGTTTTCCTGATGGATCTTCTCGTTACATATACATTGCACTCCTTGTGGATAGTTGGCGCGGCCTTATTCTTTATAACGAATCCACTTTTCTAATATATCTTGATATTTCCTTTGAATAAAATCGCGCTTTTTCTTTGATTTTTTGTTCACGACTAATGTCATTCTTCCTCCTCCATTCTTTGCAACCTGTATATGAGACCCTTTACACAATAACTGTATTCCGGGAGGGGCCTGTTTTATCACCTCTCTCCAACTAGAGGAAACTACTTTCTCGCGCTTTTTTTTGCAGGAGGGTTTTTGTGTTGATTCCACTTTCTTTACGCTCAAAGACTCAGCACCTTCTGTCGTTCCATCCTCACCCGTTATACTTGATGTGCGTACCACATGCGTTAGGTCTCTATTTGTCGTATAATTTTTGGGTGGGTTTTTTTTGAGATCGCTATGGGGAACTGATCGTCTACTCTCTTTTTTTGTTGATATGTCCTTCGGATCTTCTTCCTCTACCGTTCTATCCCTATCATCTATACTTAATGTGTGTACATCAAGCGCGAGGTCTCTATCTGTATCATCATCTGTGTGTGGGGTTTTTTTGCGACCACTAGTGATAGCTGATCGTTTCCTTTCTTTTTTTGTTAATGTGTCCTTCTGGTCTTTTGCCCCCACTACAGGAGGAGCGGCTGCTTTTTCCTTGGGAGTTTCTTCTTCCTCTACCGTTCTATTCCCATCATCTATACTTAATGTTTGTAAACCAAGCGCGAGGTCCCTATCTGTATCATCATCTGTGCGTGTGGTTTCTTTGCGATCACTAGTGATAGCTGATCGTTTCCTTTCTTTTTTTGTTAACGTGTCCTCCTGGTCTTTTACCCCCACTACGGGAAGATCGGCTGCTTTTTCCTTGGTAGATTCTTCTTCCTCTACAAAGGTGGTTGGAACTATTCCTGCCTCTCCTGCTAATTCGCGTAGATTTTTTAATAGCTCCTCATCCTCAGTAGATAGCTCATTGTTTTTCTCCAACACATGTACACGTTGCTGTATTTGCTGTTCCAGCTTGGCCAACTGTTTTTCCCAAAGTTCTTCTATAAAGCTATATGGAACATATAGGCACAACATTTCTCCGACATTCACCTGCGCGTTTTTATACTTTCCTGAGGCTATTATTGTTTCACATTTTTTAATAATAGTGTCCATGATCATACAATCCGATAACAGCGGATTTTTATTTTTACATGTCTTGGAAAAACTCAACATACGCCACCGCGCGTCTCTTCCTTCTAACAGAAAGGGGGCCCCCACCTCTATAGCGCTATTACGAAGGAGTTGAAAATGTTTTACGGAATGGATTATCCACATGCCACATACATCATAAATGCCAGTCTTAAAGTTCTTCACACTACTCTCATCTTTGAGATTCTCCACGAATGTGGATACCTCATCTAATAAATTTGCAGATATTGATTTTTGAACAATCGCATTCTGCAAGCGCTCTTTAAAACTTTTATCATACTTATCTAACGCTGCTTGAAGGGCGAGTATGTAGGGATGATCAGAGCTTGGGCACTTCTTGATAGTAGAAAAAAATGAATCTAATTCAGTGAACAACTGCTCCGCCTGTTTCGGATTAAATTGTTCCAGTTGTCGACATTGTTGTACCATGTTCTCGACCCGTTCATTCTTCTCTTTGAGGGATTCCACATTAAATTGCGTTTCCATGATATTTGAGAATGTGGTATCAGTTCTAATAAACCAGGTAGACATTTCATCAACTATTGGACAGGTGTAAAGTGGAGGGGGGGGTTCTCCACTCTCACTGGGGATGTCTATCCAAAACTTATCATAATGATTAAGAGGCAACCACGTCAAACACAGGCCATCACCGCTTGGCAGCTGCATCCGGCCATCATGACTTATTATCAGCTTCCCATCTACTGATAGAGAAAAAGGAAAGACGTAGGACTGATTTTCTGATGAGCAAACCCCCGAAAGATAAACCTTTGAGGGCTTTTCAAGCTTACTCAAGATCCTGTAAGAAAGCGACCTAGGTAGACCCCACAATAAGCTCTTTGGCAAAGCATATTCATCAAACGATATCCCAATTAATTTACACTGATTTGTTTCCAATTTTGAAGGGGAATTATGGTACAAGACAGCTAAGAAGCTCCTTTCATTTTCGCACAACATATATGAACGGGTGGGATCCCATGGACTCTGTTCTGCCTCTTCCGTGGAGACATAAGAAAAATCTCTTTTCAAAAAATCTTGAGAGGCGAGATGTTTAAACAGTAGAGTTTCCACCAAGCACTGCCAAAATGGGGTTAATACCTCCTGCGTTAATTGAGTGCGCCTATTGTAATAGGGTGAGAAAAGTTTAGCCATTTTCATCTCTATATCTGTCTGATCTCCACTTTGTGAGCAGGATTGATCATCAATTAGAAACTGATGTATATTTCTTTTAGTCTCTGAGTACCTCATATGGGGTCCAGAGCATGCAAGACATGCTTTAGTGACAAATCTATTCAATAGGACAACAGTCAATAGATAAAGAAAACAGTTTTCTTTATTCTCACTCATATATTTTATTCTACGCGATTGCTTACACATCGGTTTCGCTGAAAGACCCTCTTGAAGGGAAGAGAAGGTTTCACTCAGTTTCAATATTTTATTTATTATTGGAGAGAATTCTCTTTTATATTCATCACCAAAACCATTCGCGGCTTCATGACATTCATCTATCCATGTTTTAACATCTTCCCACTTGCGAATGTTAACGACTTTTGGACTGAACTCAGGACAGTTATAAGTGTCCAGCACTGTTTTTGCATCCATTTGAACGCCACGTTGATATGTACTAACTGCACCAGCCATACTTGCCCCTCAGATTATTAAACCTTTACCTCTAATTACTCTCCACGAAGAAACGCTGCAAAGTTTAAGTGTGTAAGCCCATTTGGTAATTTACAAAAAATGGGCGCTAGTGGCTCTGACACGACCGATCAGCGTCTTTTATTGGGGGAGTGTGGAGAAATGTACACATTTTAAGCACCGACATACATAGACTTGTATATATTGAGCCAAATTATTTGTCTTAACTAGTGAGCAACATTTTTCTCAACCCAATTCAGACCACGCAACCACCTTACGCCCCTCCATTTTACAACAAAGTTGAAATATAATCAACTTTAGTATCAACGCGTAGTGGTCCTTGTGATAAAGGCTTTAATTTGCTAAGGCACTTGGTGCCAGAGTACTAGGTTGTGTATTTTGGAGCAGCTCTTGGCGTAGAGCCTGGAGGAATTCTTGGCGCTTAGCTTGGTTCAAAGGTGAAGTAGAGATCTCTGGGAGTAGGTCTGTGTACAGAATTTGGCGTAGGGTTTGTTGTAGTTTGGGAAGTCGGTCTTTTAGAAATAGAGTTTGGAGCGTATCTTGGCTTAAATCTCGAAACAGCTCTGGAATCCAGTCTGAGAGCAGGTCTAGGAGCAGGCCTGCGCGTAAGTTGGGACGCAAGCCCTCAATCCATCTGCGTGGAGACAGATCGTGAGGGATATTTATCTGAGCATGGCTTAAACGCAATTCTTGATGCCATTTTGCGATCAAGGCGTGAAGCCGAGTTTTGAGTATGCTGCAAGTTTGGTCTGGTAGGGGGAACTCTTCTCTATCTAGAAGCTCTTGACGCAGAGCTTGAAGCATGTGACGAAGCTGTTCTGGGTAAATGCCCATGAATCGTTTTTGGTGTCGATCTTGAAGCAAATCTTGGAGTTGGTTCTGGAGTGGGTCTGAACATAGCTCTTGAAGTTGGCTTTGGTATGAATCTCGGTGTAGAGCTTGGTTCAGAGTTTGTCGCAGATCTGAGAGCTGTCTTTGGATCCGTATTTGGAACTGTTTTTGTAGCGGGTCTTGGCTCAGGTCTTCCGGAAGTGGGTCTTGGAGTAACTCTGGGAGCTGACTTCGTAGTAGTTTTAAGAGCCACCCCTTGAGCAGCCTTGGAAGTAGGCGCCTTTGGATGTGTGCGTTGTGTAAGTATGGTGACAGACCTATGAGCAGTGTTTGGAGCTGTCCTGGAAGTTGGTATTGAAGGCGCCCAAGTAGCCGTTCTTGAAGTCGTTCTGCAGGAACTAGGACCGGGAGCGCGCGGAAGGCAAGCAAGGCTTTGAGCAGCTCTTTTGATAGAGTTGTAAGTAGCTCTTGAATCCGGTCTTGGATAGGTTCTTGTTCCAGTTCCGCAGCTTGTTGCGCCTGGGTGGGCATCGCAGCCAATGGTTCT
>Ga0066187_1000704_pt1 | contig 10884 bp, 11 predicted proteins | sample WorMetexBAHAMAS1_FD_58706 | JGI IMG/M metagenome (GOLD analysis project Ga0066187, IMG submission 58706) | Marine gutless worms symbiont microbial communities from Max Planck institute for Marine Microbiology, Germany - Inanidrilus exumae... | ecosystem: Host-associated > Annelida > Digestive...
CAAAACCGGGGAATTTTAAGTTGCCGATTATGGGGAAATTTAAGTTGCCGTTGACAGCCCTGGACGAAGTTGCGGATGAGCTTCAGGTGCGAGCCCTGCAGCCAGGCACCGATGACGCCGATGACGACACTGAAAATCACGCAGGCGATGGAAAGCTGGACCGTCACCCAGAACCCGTCGACCACCCGTTGCCACTGGACCGGGTCGTGGAAGAATATGAAATTCCAGCGCGGCGCGACCTCATAAAGGTCAAGGAAGAACTGTCGAATGAACTCGATCATCGGGCCAATCCGCTACCAGCGAAAAAGGGGCGCTCCGGTTCGGGAGCGCCCCTAATCCCATTCGCTGGCCTATTTGCCTTCGAGCCAGTCGGCGTATCGCTTCTTCTTGTCCTTGAGGAACTGGGTCGGCTGAATGCCCCACTTCTTCTCCCATTCGATCAGCTGGCCGTTCTGCAGCCAGTTGAAGGTCAGACCGGACATGAAGCTGCCGAAGATGCAGTTCTTTTCGGCGATCGGCACGGCCAAGCCCCAGGGGTTGTCGTCCTCGGAGTTGAGCGGCATCTCGAAGTCGGTCCAGTTGCCGGACGCGAGATCGGAACCGATCGACGAATCGTCGTAGACCCAGGCGATGCACTTCTTGTCGCGGAGCGCCTGCTTGGCTTCGGCGTTGCCGGTGAAGGCGATGACCTTGGCGCCGTGGCGTTCGGTGACGATCTTGTTGTAAAACGCACCCTGCTTGCCGCAGACGGGCTTGCCCGTGAGGTCCTTCCAGCTCTTCAGGCCGAGCGCCTTCGGTGCCATGACGTTGGTGCCCGACGTGTAGTAGTTGGGCTGCACGATGCCGACGATCTTACGGCGGTCCGGGCGGTCGGACATGGTGGCGATGAACATGTCGGTCTTGCCCTGCTCAAGGAACTGCATGCGGTTGGATGACTGCACCGGCACCAGCTCGACTTCGACGCCCATGGCGGCTGCGGCCGCCTTGGCCATGTCGATTTCCATGCCGACCAGGTTACCGCTGGAATCCTTGAAGCCCCCAGGGCTTGTAGTCGGCCTTGACACCGACGACCATCTTGCCGCGGCTCATGACCTTGTTCCAAACGTCGTTGGTGCATTGGGCCGCCTCGGCGACACCCGTGGACACCAACAGCGCGGCCGCTGACGCGGCCAGGATCGCTTTATTCATGATTTTACTCCCTGTTTACGTTCGTTGGCGGCTGCCTCGATCGGACCGCCACTCTAGCGCCACCTGTCAGAACTGGACGCGTTTCGCACCACCAGTCCCCCACCTGCGGTGACATGTGCGGAAAGCTTATGAAACATTTGTTTCTAGTGTCAACTCGAATGTGCTGGATAACTTTTAAGCTTGCATTCTCAATAGTAACAGGGCTCATATAATTGTAACATTTGTTACAAATTGTTGAGGCCCGACATGGAAGAGATCATCGATCAGCTGTCACGGGAATACTCGCAACTGAGCCCGCAGCTGCAGCGCGCCGCATTGGTTATTCTCGGAAACCCCGGCGACGTGGCGGTCAATTCCATGCGCACCCTGGCCGCGCGGGCCAAGGTGTCGCCGCCGACCATGCTGAGGCTGGCGCAACGGCTCGGCTTCGAGAACTACGAAGCCTTTCGCGACGTGTTTAAGGAAATTGTCGCCGGATCGAGCTACGGCGTGCGCGCCGACGGCCTCCGCAAGGCCACCGACCAGCAGGGCATCGGCGGCCTCGTCGCGGCGACCGTCGCGGCCGCCGAAAGCGGCTTCGAACACTTCCAAGACCCGATGTTCACTCGAAACCTGGAACGCATCGCCGAAATCATCATCGCCGCCCGGCGGACCTTTGTGGTTGCCAGCGGCTCGTCCTTCGGCCAGGCCGTCAGCTTTCAATACGTCTGCCGTATGGCCCTGCCGTCGGTCGAACTGGCCAACGGCCTCGGCATCAGTTCCATCGGCGAGGTCGCCTTCGCCGGGGCCGACGACGCGGTGCTCGCCATTTCGACCTCGCCCTACGCCAATGCCACCGTCGACGCCGCCGCTTCTGCCAAGGACCACGGCGTGACTGTCGTCGTCGTCACCGACAGCCGCGCTTCGCCGGTGGCACGGATCGCCGACGCGGCCATCGTCACCGACACCCATAGCCCCCATTATTTCCCATCGACGATCTGCCTCAACACGACCCTTGAAATCCTCAGCGCCCTGATCGCGGTGAAATGCGGAAAAGCCGGCGTCGCCACCATCTCCGAATACGAAGCCGTACTTCGCGCCAACGATTACTATTGGACGGACGCCCCATGACTTCCGGCCCGGCCTTGCCCGCCCATGCCTCCGTGATCGTCGTCGGCGGCGGCGTCATGGGATGCTCGACCCTCTATCACCTCGCCAAACTTGGCATCGGCGACGCCATCCTCGTCGAACGCAACCAGCTGACCTCCGGCACCACTTGGCATTCGGCCGCCCAGGTCCGGGCGCTGCGCTCGACCCGCGGCATGACCGAGTTGGCCCGCTATTCCATTGCCCTCTACCCGGAACTGGAAGAAGAGACCGGGCAGGCGACCGGATGGATCAACAAAGGCTCGTTGTCGATCGCGACGACGCCGGACCGTCTCGTCCACATCGAGCGCCAGGTTTCGCTCGCCAAGATGTTCGGCCTCACCGCGTCTTCAGTTCCGCCGGAGGAGGCGAAGGACATCTGGCCTCATATGAACGCCGAGGACGTTATCGGCGCCGCCTGGTCGCCGGACGACGGCCGCGTCAGTCCGTCCGACCTCTGCGCCGCCCTGGTCAAGGGAGCCCGGTCGCGCGGCGCCAGGGTCTTCGAGGAAACGGGCGTCACCGGCATCCTCACGGAAGGCGGGCGCGTCACCGGCCTGGAGACGACCCGGGGCAAGGTCCGGACCGACGCCATCGCCCTCTGTACGGGTCTCTGGAGCCGCGACGCGGCGGCCATGGCCGGCGTCGACGCGCCGGTCTGGCCGTGCGAGCATTTCTATCTCCTGACCAAACCGATCGAGGGCCTCACCGGCAACGTGCCGACGTTGTCCGATCATGATTCCCATCTTTACATCCGCGACGATTCGGGCGGCCTCCTGGTCGGTTGTTTCGAGCCCATGGGCAAGGCGATCACGCCGCAGACGCTCGGTGCGGATTTCGCCTTCCAACTCCTACCCGAGGACTGGGACCATTTCGAGCCGATGATGATCAACGCCCTTCACCGGTTGCCGGCCTTGGAGACCGCCGAAGTCAAGACGCTGCTCAACGGCCCGGAAAGCTTCACGCCGGACGGCACGTTCCTGTTGGGCGAAGCGGCCGAAACGCGCGGTCTTTTCCTCGGTTGCGGCATGAACTCGGTCGGCGTTGCCACCGGCGGCGGCGCCGGCATGGCGCTGGCCCACAACATCGTCCACGGCCGCATGCCCATGGACCTGGGCGAGGTCGACCCGGCCCGCTTCCCGGGTTGCTGGAACGACGCGAATGCCCTCGCGGAGCGCGTGCCCGAGGTATTGGGCCGGCACTACGAGATCACCTATCCCGGACGCCAATGGACGACCGCGCGCAACCTGCGCCCGACGCCCCTCGACCCGGTGTGGCGCACCGAGGCCGCTCATTTCGGGCAGGTCCACGGCTGGGAACGGCCGCTTTATTTCGGCAAAACGGCGGAACCGGTGCTCGGTTTCGGCAAACCAGATTGGTTCGACAGCGTCGCCGACGAAGTCGTCCAGGCCCACACAGGCGCCGCCCTTTTCGACCAGTCGACGCTCGGCAAAATTCCCGTCACTGGCCCCGACGCCGAGCGGTTCCTGAACCGCCTCTGCACCAGTGACATGCGCCGCCCGGCCGGCGCCGCCTGGTTCACCCTCATGCTTAACCCGCGTGGCGGCATCGAGCACGACATGACCGTGTTGCGTTTCGACGACGAAACCTATCGCCTGAGCGTCGGCACCGGCGCCGTCAAGCGGGCCCTGACTTGGCTCAGCCGCCACCGGCAAGAGAATGAAAGAGTCGACTTCGCCGATGCAACCGCCGGTTACGCCACCCTCGCCCTGGCCGGCCCTCGTGCACCCGCGATCGCCGATGCCGTCGGCGCGCCCGGGCTCTTGGACATCGCCTACTTCCGCCATGCGAAAACCGAGATCGCCGGCCTGCCGGTACGCGCCGTCCGCATGTCCTACGTGGGCGAAGCCGGCTGGGAGATCACCTGCCCGGCCGATCGCGCGCAGGATCTCTGCGCAGCGTTCGCCGAAGCCGGTGCCCGCCCGGCCGGCATGTTCGCGCAAACCGCCATGCGCATCGAAAAACGGTTCCTCGCCTACGGCCATGACATCGACTCGGACACCGACCCCCTGACCGCCGGCCTCGCCTTCGCTCTCGCCCGCGACACGGATTTCATCGGCCGCGACAGCGTCGAGCAAATCCGTGAAACGGGACCCACGAAGACCATCGCCACCGTCCTTTTCGACGGCAACGACGCCTGGCCCCTCGGCGACGAACCGGTCTACCGGGACGGCCGCATCATCGGCCAGACCACATCGGCCGCCTTCGGCCACCGCATCGGCCAACCGGTCGCCCTCGCCCTTGTCGAACGGGCCGCCGCCGAAACCGCTGTCGCGGTCGACATCGCCGGCACCCGCCACCCGGCCCGAACGCAGCCCGGCGCGGCCTTCGATCCCGCGGGATCACGCATGCGGGGGCCGCTGGGCGCTGCCGGGTAGTCAATAGACGCGATATCGTGCTATCCTCCCCTGTGATCATCGTCATAGGCGGTGACAGCCGACGGCGGTAGGATTAGTTTCAATCGGCAGATGATCGACGACGGCGCGCGGCAGAACAGGCCATCGCGGAAGGAAGAGAGAAGGTTTTCCATGATCGACAAGATCGGCGCTCTCCCCATGCATCCCAATGAACTCGGCGCCAAGCTGGACGAACCGCTGCGTCCGGGCCCGGCCGACGAGGCGACTAAGGGCGGCGGCTTCGGCACGGCGCTCGATATCGATTTCTCGGACGATGCGCTGGCGCTCCTCGGCGGCGGCCAAGGCGACATTGGCGGCGGGTTCCCGGGTGACGACGCGCCGGTCCTGACACGCGCCGACGAACGCAAGCTCGACAAGCTGTTCGCCGAGTTCGACCGCATCCTGGCGACCAATCCGGACGAACCGCTGAGCGCCGAGCAGGAACGCCGCCTCGATGCCCTGTCGCGCGAGATCGAGGGCATCCTCGGCATCCCCGACGATCCGTTCAGCCGCCTGAGCCCGGAGGAACGCGAGAAGGTCGAGCAACTGTTTGCGCGCATTGACGAGATTCTCGGCACCAACCCCGGCGAACCGCCGACCCCGGAACAGCAACGTGAACTGCAGGCCCTGCGCGGCCAGATCGACCGCCTGCTCGGTCTCGAGCGGCCCGATCCGCTGGCTCACCTGAGCGGCGAGGAAAGGGACCGTGTCGAACAGCTGTTTGCTGAGGCCGACGCCATCTTCGGACAGATCGACGGCCGGCCGACCGAGGAGCAGCGCCGCCAACTCGACGCCATCGGCCGTCAGATCGACAAGGCCCTCGGTGTCCGCCCCGACCCCATGGCCCAATTGACGGATAGCGACCGCGAGGCCGTCGAGGCCCTGTTGGCCGAGGTCGAACGGATCCTCGGAACATCGCCCGACCAACCGTTGAGCGAGGACCGGGAACGCCAGCTCGCCGGCGTCCACCAGCGAATCGAGGGAATTCTCTTCGGGTGATCTAAACCCGGTGGCCGTCCGATCAATCGGCGACTAGATCCACGTCGATTAATCGGCGTCCAGTTCCGTATCCCAGTAAAGAAAATCCCGCCAACTTTCGTGGAGGTAATTTGGCGGGAAGGAGCGGCCGTTGGCCTGCAACTGGTGGTTGGTTGGTCGAATCGGCCTTCGCAACGGGTGCACGCCGGTCTCCCGGGGCAGTTTGTGGCCTTTCCTGAGGTTGCAGGGCGCGCAGGCGGCGACGACGTTCTCCCATTCCGTGCGTCCGCCTTTCGAGCGCGGCATCACATGATCGAAGGTCAGGTCTTCCGCCTGGAAGTCGTTGCCGCAGTACTGACAGGCGAAACGGTCACGCAGGAACACGTTGAACCGCGTGAACGCCGGGCTCCGCGACATCGGCACGTATTCCTTGAGCGAGATGACGCTCGGCAATTGCACGGTCAACGAAGGCGAGTGGACGGCGCGGTCATATTCAGAAACGACGTTGACCCTGCCCATGAACACCGCCTTGATGGCATCCTGCCAGGCCCATAGGGACAACGGGAAATAGCTGAGCGGCCGGAAATCGGCGTTCAGCACCAAGGCCGGGAAGTTGCCTGCGGACATTGTCACATCATGCTCCCTTCAACCGCGACGGAGCATACTACATATGGTGATTCAAAGACAAACCCGCCTGCATGAAATGTCGTTGACGGTCATGCTGCCCTTTTATGACTGGCGCACCCCGGTCGGTCAGGCGCCATCCGGGTTTGCGACCGCGTCGGGCAACGGTATACCAAAGGATGTGCTGAGGAAGTCCATGCCCAGCATGATGCCGCGATCGTCGAGCCCGTGACCCAGTCCCGGCCGCATCTCATGCTTGACCGAAAGGCCGGCCGCGGTCAGGTGCTCGACCGCATGGCCGAGCGATTCCGGCGCCACCACCTCGTCGGCGGCGCCGTGAACCAGGAGCAGGGGCGGTCGCGATTTGACCTCGCCGGCGAGCAAATGTTCACCGACGAGCGCGCCCGAGTAACCGGCGATACCGGCCAACTGATTGGCCCGCCGTAGCCCCACATGCAGCGACATCATGGTGCCCTGCGAGAAACCGACCAGCGCCAGCCTGCTTTCATCCAAACCATGCTGGGTGAGCTGGCGGTCGATGAACTGATCGAGAATGGGAGCCGCCGCCTGAACGCCGGCGAGCCGCGTCTCCGGCGTCGCTTCCTGGACCGAGAACCATTGGAAACCGAAAGGCGCCATGTCGTAGGCGTAGGGCGCGTTGGGCGCGACGAACTCGGCGTCGGGCAGAACCTTCGAGAAATAGGGTGCCAGGCCGATCAGATCGGCGCCGTCGGCGCCGACGCCGTGGCACAAGATCACCAGCTGTTTTGCTGGCCCACCGGAAGCCGGCGAAAAATTCGGTCCGCTCAATTCGGGAATATCGTTCATTCTTTTGGTCCCCCTTCGGCGTCTGCCGCATGCAACTTCGGCGCCGGGTAAAGTCCTAACCGAATTGGCCGCCCCTTGCCACCCCGGAGCCCCACCGTTAAGCAGGAACCATGGTTCGGACCCGCTTCGCCCCGAGCCCGACCGGGCTCCTGCATATTGGACATGCCTATTCGGCGTTGTTCTCGGAACGCGCCGCCCGGGAAGCTGATGGGTCCTTTCTGCTCCGTATCGAAGACATCGACCCGGCCCGCTGCCGGCCCAATTTCGAGGCGGCCATCCTCGAAGACCTGGCCTGGCTCGGGCTCAAGTGGTTGCGCCCGGTGCGCCGCCAGTCCGACAACTATGCCGACTACGAGCGGGCGCTCGACAAGCTCGACGACAAAGGCCTGCTCTATCCCTGCTTCTGTACCCGCAAGGAGATTCGGGCCGAGATCGAAGCCGCCGGACACGCACCGCACGGTCCGGACGGCCCTCTCTATCCCGGAACCTGCCGCGCCCTGAGCAAATCGGCCGCCATGCTCCGCATCATCAAGGGCGAGGCTTACGCCTATCGCCTGAAGACCGACGAGGCGATCGCCGAAGCCGGACCGCTCACCTGGCATGACCGCGACCGGGGCGAGATCGAGGCGACGCCGGAGATTTTCGGCGACGTGGTATTGGCCCGCAAGGATGTCCGTACCAGCTACCATCTTTCCGTCACCGTCGACGACCATCTGCAGGAGGTCACCCTTGTCACCCGTGGCGAGGATCTCGCCGAGGCGACCCACGTGCACCGTCTATTGCAGGCGCTCCTGGAGCTCGACACGCCGGAGTATCAGCATCATCGCCTGCTGACCGGCGATGATGGCAAACGCTTTGCCAAGCGCGACAAGGCGTTGACGTTGCAGGCGCTCCGTGAGGCGGGCAAAACGCCGGAAGACGTGAAAGCGATGATCGGATGGCCGGACTGATCCGCTTTGTCACCATTTTCACGGCTTTGCTTTGCCTGTCGGCCGGTGCCAAGGCCGCCGAAGACCGCCAGCAATTGCGACCCGGCGGAACGTCGACCGTGAAAGACGTCATCGACGGCGACACGGTGGTCCTCGATCCGCCCATCGAAGGCGCCGCACAAGTTCGCATGGTCGGCATCCAAGCGCCGAAGCTCGCCCTCGGACGTAGAGGTTTCAAGGAATGGCCGTTGGCACCGGAAGCCAAGGCAGCGCTTGAACGGCTGGTTGTCGGCCAAACCGTCGAACTTCGTTTCGGTGGGACCAAAATGGACCGCCATGGTCGGCATCTTGCGCACTTGTTCACCGATGAAGGGACCTGGGTCCAAGGCGAGATGCTGAAACGGGGGTGGGCGCGGGTCTATACCTTCCCGGACAACGAGGCCCTGGCCGCGGAAATGTACGCTGCCGAAAATACCGCCCGCATCTCCCGCCGGGGTATCTGGCGCCACCGCTACTACCGGATCCGGTCCAGCAAGGCCGGACCGCTTTACAATGACATCGGCACCTTCCAGATCGTCAGGGGAACAGTCGTCGTCGCCGCCAAGGTACGGGGCCGCGTTTATCTGAATTTCGGCGAGGACTGGAAAACGGACTTCACGGTCACCCTGGATCCCAAGGTCCGCCGCCGGTTCGAAAAATCGGATCTCGATCCGCTTGCCCTCGAGGGACGTGCCGTCGAAGTCCGCGGTTGGCTGCGCAAACGCAATGGCCCGATGATATCAGCCTCGCACCGCCAGCAAATAAGGGTCCTCGGTAACCCCTAGATACGAGGGGCCATGCGGCCGCCGTTGCGGTGGCACGCCGCTCGGTCTAAGTATCGCTGGTGCTGGCGCCAGCCGCCGTGGAGGAACAGGCAGAGGGAGAAGGCAAATGATTCATGCGGGTATCGCCGGACTCGGGCGTTGGGGACAGATCCTGGTCGATTCCATCCAAGGCCGTAGCGAGGTGATCCGGGTAACCGCCGGCTGCACAGGGCGCAAGGAACGAGCCCGGCACTTTTGCGGCCAGAAAGCCGTCGACCTCAGGGATTCCCTTGACGACCTGCTGTCGGACCCAGCGCTCGACGCCATCATCCTGGCGACCCCGCATAGCCAACACCGCGAACAGGTCATTGCCTGCGCCGAAGCCGGCAAACACGTATTCATCGAAAAGCCCTTTACCCTCACCAAGGTCGACGCCGAGGCGGCCATCGCTGCCTGCGAGAAGGCGGGCATCGTTTGCGCCATCGGCCATAACCGGCGGTTCCTGCCGTCGATGAAGCGCCTCGAAGAGATGACGAGCGGCGGCGAGCTCGGCGAGGTTCTCCATGTGGAGGCGGCCTTCCATGCGGACGGCGGGCTCCGCTACGCCCCGGAACACTGGCGCGCCTCGGAAGCGGAAAGCCCGGCCGGTGGCATGACCGGCCTCGGCATCCATACCATCGATGCCTTGATCTCCTTGCTCGGTCCGATTTCGCAGGTGACGGCGATCAGCGAACGGCGGGCGACGCCGGTGCCGATCGATGACGTGACTTTCATCACCTTGCGGTTCGCGGGCGGCGCCACAGGGTATTTTTCGACGGTGTTCGCGACGCCACGCGATTGGCGGATCCAGGTTCTGGGCGACCAGGGGTGGGCTGAAATGCGCGGCCATGAACGGCTCACGGTCAAACGCCGCGACATGGCGTTCGAGGATGTCCAAGTTTTCGACCGGGTCGACATCCAAAAATCAGAACTCGAGGCCTTCGCCGAGGCCGCCGCCGGCGGCGCTCCCTACCCTATTCCCTGGGAAGATATTGTCCACGCCACGGCGGTGCTCGAGGCGGTGATCAAGTCCGGTAAAACCGGCGAGACCATACGCTTAGGATGACGCGGAAACTGAAATGAGCGGCACCTGTCAGGCGCGCACAACGATGGCACGACGTCGGCCCAGAGGGTTTGTTGCGATCATCTTGGGGCTGATGGTGAGCGGATGCCAAACGACGGGTTCACAGCCGCCCCCGATCGAAATGCCACGGTTCCCCGAAAACGGCCACTTAACTCACGTTCCGCGACACGCGGAGACTTCCTGGCAACGGGACCTTGAGGCGCAGTCTGTCAACGAAATCAACGATGTCGCCGGCCTGACCAACGGCAAATTCGCCGCTGTCGGGCTGTCGGCCCCGGACGGCATGGCACGGTTCTGGACCGCGGCCGTCGACAAATCGAACAATGACGTTTTGCCAGAGTCTTTTGCGACGCCGTTCTCAGAAGGTGCCTACGGTGCCGGGGTCATTGCGACATCCACTACAGCACTACCTGACGGGCGGTGGCTGGTCGGCGGCGGAGACCGCGGCAACGCAGTCCTCGTCGCCTATCCCGAAGGTCGGCAACCGACCGGAATTCCGGGGAAGACATTTAAGAAGTACGACGATTTCCCGGTCACGGTTATCGACGATTTAGCCACGACTCCTGATGGAGGTGTCGTCGCTGTCGGCCATGTGAGAACGTCATGGACGCGCGAACATGCCTTTATCATGAAACTCGATAGTAACCTCGCCATCGAGTGGAGAAGAGATATCGACGAAGGTGCAAGAATATTGAACTTTAGAGGGGTCGCCTCCTTACCGGACGGTGGGTTCGTCATTGGGGGCCTGGTGGCTCGTAGTTCGCAAGACGAGGACTTTCGGCCGTTCCTAGCGTTGGTTTCCAATACGGGGAAGGTCAAGTCCGACTCTTGCTGGATAAATTCGTAGGCTTGGCGACCTTCGAGGCGCT
>Ga0066187_1000705_pt1 | contig 10880 bp, 9 predicted proteins | sample WorMetexBAHAMAS1_FD_58706 | JGI IMG/M metagenome (GOLD analysis project Ga0066187, IMG submission 58706) | Marine gutless worms symbiont microbial communities from Max Planck institute for Marine Microbiology, Germany - Inanidrilus exumae... | ecosystem: Host-associated > Annelida > Digestive...
AAGGTGGGGAAATTTACTTCGCCCATAATCAGGGAGTTTTACGTCGCCGGTAACAGACGCGGCCACCGTCCATCCCCGCGACGAGCATTTCCTGCCCCTGCTATGCGCCTTTGGCGCTGGGGGTGAGGGAACGGCTGGTCGGACGCTGCACAGGAGCTTCATGGACGGTTCGCTGAGCATGGCCGCCTTCGCCTTCGACTAGCCTTTAAAAAAAAGAAAGGGCCGCACACCGGCGGCCCTTCCCTCAAGAACTCCCTGGGAAAGTCGGGGTTCCGTTATGCGGCGTATTTTACGCCTTTGTCCTCAAACAGTTTCTGCAACTCGCCCGTCTCGTACATTTCACGGACGATGTCGCAGCCGCCGACGAACTCTCCCTTGACGTAGAGTTGCGGGATCGTCGGCCAATTGGTGAATTCCTTGATGCCTTGGCGCAGTTCGCCGTCTTCCAGGACGTCGACGCCCTTGAACTTGACTTCGAGGGTCGTCAGGGCGTGGGCAACGGCGGCCGAGAAGCCGCATTGCGGGAACATCGGCGTGCCCTTCATGAACAGCACGACGTCGTTTTCGTCGACTTCACCTTGGATACGCGAGAATACGGGGTTGTCGCTCATTGGAGACCCTTTACCTGAAACTAGCTTGTGCCCTCGGGCGGGCTTGTCTGGAGAGCCAAGGCGTGAAGCTCATTGCCCATGCGGCCCTGCAGAGCCTTGTATACCAACTGGTGTTGCTGGGCCCGCGATTTTCCGGCGAATTCCGCCGAAACAACGTAGGCCGCATAGTGGTCGCCGTCACCGCGCAGGTCCTCGATGGTGACCCTCGCATCCGGCAGGCCTTCCTTGATCAGCCTTTCGATTTCCGCCGCGTCCATGGCCATGGCCGGTGTCCCTTATCCGCAGAGTGGTCGGATTGCTTCGTCTCTGCGACTAGGATATGGCCCGATCCCCCCCTTGGTCAACCCCGGTAACCACCTGTGCCGGGTTCCAGGCTCGTCGATGTCCCGAATACCCTTGCGGGCCGCAGCTTTTTTCCGACAACGCGTTGTAATCAAGCCGACAATCGGCGTCCCGCTCGGGTTTTCGACGAGGCCGGGAAAGCCGATGCGGAAGGCCGGATCTGGCAACGGCAGGAAACTGGGCCAGGCTATCGAGTTGCGAGCGGTGTTTTTCGAAGCGACTCGGGTCAAGCAGGATCAAACGCGCGTCCCCGAATGGCTGGAGAGGTCAGACGTATTCGGGAAGGTAACGGACGAGCAGCGGGTACTGCATCTCCTTCTCGTGTTTTTTCAGGCCACGGAGCATGTTGTGGAGGATTTTCTCCTCCAGGAACATGTCCTGGTGTTTATAGGACACAGCCAACAGGGCAAACTCGAGATCGCGGCCCTTGGCGTACTTGTCGAAGGCCTGGCCCGGGTGGGCGGACTGTTCGGCGATCTGTCGCAGCGCGGCGATTTGATCCCGCAAGCCGTTTGGTGTCCGGCCGAGCAGGCCGACGAGGTATTTGTCGTCGCCTTTCACTGGCGCATCGTAACCAACCCCCGCCTCGACAAGTGACGCGTTGACGTCGTCGGTCATGGCGTTGCGGGTCTTGATCATTTCGACCTCTTCCTCCCACTCCGCCAACTCGAGATCGCCTTCCTCCGTCGCCGCCGCCTTCATCGCCTTGACAAGGTTGCCGAGCATGCCCTTTTCCTGTTTCGGTTTCTTCGGGAGTTTCTGTTTCTCGGTCATTTGCACCCAGACGTCTTTCCAGATGGGCCACACCTGCTCGCGGACCTTGCTGTCGGCCAGATGTTGGCGAATGAACGCTTGGCGTTGTTCCGGTTTGTGACGCTCGATCTCGGTTACCAGATAGAGGCAACGCGGCGCCAAAGCCGGCAGGAAATGCTGGCGCAGAATGCCTTCGAACCGTATCGCATAATCGGCCGAGAGCAGGAACGGAAGAGGCAACGTGTCCGTTTGTTTTTGTTCGATCCCGGACCACAGGATCTGGAACCTCTGATCGTAAGCGTCGCAGAACCCTTCCTCGAAAATCCGGGCCGGGTCGTCGGGCGGGCGGGGGTCGCCCGGTTCGGTTTCGTCGTCGGGCACCATTTCGCCTTCGTCGCCGGCCCACAGTTTCTGTGCCGCGCGGCGGTGCTCCTTATGGCGCGCGTAATCCGCCGCCTTCTCGGTGCGATCATCGCGGATGTCGGCGAGGATTTTTGCTACGGCTTTGCACACGGCCTCGCGGTCGCCGTCACATTCGGCCACGACCTGGGCCAATGCGGTCGTGAAGCCGGCTCTCAGGGCGCCGTCACTGTCCCGGGAAAACAGCTTCTGGATAACCATCGCCGTGCAGTCGACGAGCGTGTCCACGGATTGGGCACTGGATACGAGCGGAATAATCCCTTCGCCGGCATCGTTGAACACCACCGCCCAATCGATGGTGCCTTGGTCCGTACGCGGCCATTTTTCCGCTTTGCCGATGTCTGCAGCAGAGACTTCGTTCACGTGTCGCACCCGCAGCTTTTCACCTCGCCTAGGTGAAATACGCTAACCGCTTTAAGGCATCGGGACAACCGGGAGCGGGCGAAAAACCGTAGCGATATCTTTTTCCGCGTGCACAGATGGCGCGAACGTCCGCTCAGGCGTGTGACATATACTCCGGCAGCCATTGCTGGTGTGCCGCCCGGAGATCGTCCAGTCGGATCGACCCGACGTTTTCCAGGTTCACTGCATCGCCGCCAACCGTGCCGATCACCGCGGCTTCGATGCCCGCGGTACCAGCCGCTTCGAGAAAAGCGCCGGCATCGCGGACCGTCGCCAGATAACGGGCCTGGTCTTCACCAAAGGCCCATGCATGCAACGGAATACAGTCGGGCGCGGTAATCTGGCAGCCGATTCCGCCGGCTAGTGCCATTTCGGCTGCGGCGACGAGAATGCCGCCATCGGAAACATCGTGGCACGCGGTCACGTCGCCAGCGCCGATCCGTTCACGGACGAAGTTACCGTTGCGGCCTTCGGCCTGCAGATCGACCGGCGGCGGCGCACCTTCTTCGCGTTCCTCGACCTCACGCAGGTATAGCGAACTGCCCAAATGTCCCGACGTTTCACCGACGAGAACGAGCGTTTCCTCCTCCACCACGAAGCCGATACCAACCATCTTCTCGACGTCCGCCGCCAAACCGACGGCGCCGATCGTCGGCGTCGGGTGAATCGCCTTGCCGTTGGTCTCGTTGTAGAGCGAGACGTTGCCGGACACGACCGGGAAGGCGAGGGTATCACAGGCTTCGCGCATGCCCTCGATACAGCCCACGAACTGGCCCATGATTTCGGGTTTTTCCGGATTGCCGAAGTTCATGTTGTCGGTGACCGCGAGCGGCGTCGCGCCGACCGCCGTGATATTTCGCCAAGCTTCGGCGACCGCTTGACGGCCACCCTGTCGCGGATCGGCGTAACAGTACCGCGGCGTGCAATCGCTGGTCATGGCCAATCCCTTGCGGGTGCCGTGAACACGAACCACCGCGGCATCGCCACCCGGGCGGCCGAGCCCGAGAGTGTCGGCCATGACCATGTGATCGTATTGTTCCCAGATCCAGCGCTTGGAGGCGAGATCGGGCGTGCCCATGAGGCAGGCGAGGACTGCCATCAGGTCGTTCGGCTGCGCCAAGTCGTCGGCGGAGATTATCGGCGCTTCAGGAGTCGGTTCCCATGGGCGGTCGTATTCCGGCGAGGCGAGCGCGAGCGGGTCGATGGGCAGGTCGGCGACCACGTCCCCGTTGTGGCGGAGCACCATGTGGCCGGTATCGGTCAGTTTGCCAACGACGGCGAAGTCCAGTTCCCACTTCTCGAAGATGGCGCGCGCCTGATTTTCGCTGCCGGGCCGGAGGACCATCAACATCCGTTCCTGGCTTTCGGACAGCATCATTTCATAGGCGGTCATGCCTTCTTCGCGTTGCGGCACCGCGTCGAGATCGAGTTCGACGCCGACTCCGCCCTTCGACGCCATCTCGAAACTCGACGATGTCAAGCCGGCCGCACCCATGTCCTGGATAGCGACGATGCAGTCGGTCTGCATCAATTCGAGACAGGCTTCGATCAGGAGTTTTTCCGTGAACGGGTCGCCGACCTGGACGGTCGGGCGTTTTTCCTCCGAATCCTCGTTGAACTCGGTCGACGCCATGGTCGCCCCGTGGATGCCGTCGCGGCCGGTTTTCGAGCCCACGTAGACGATCGGGTTTCCGGCGCCGGTGGCGGCCGAATAGAAGATCTTGTCCGTTTCCGCCACGCCCACGGTCATGGCGTTGACCAGGATGTTGCCATTGTAGCTGTCGTGAAAATCGCACTCACCGCCGACGGTCGGTACGCCGACGCAATTGCCGTAGCCGCCGATGCCGGCGACGACCCCGGCAACGAGGTGACGTGTCTTGGGGTGATCTGGATTTCCGAAACGGAGCGCGTTCAGATTGGCGACGGGCCGGGCCCCCATGGTGAAGACGTCGCGCAGGATGCCGCCGACCCCGGTTGCCGCGCCTTGATAGGGTTCGATGTAGGAGGGGTGGTTGTGACTCTCCATCTTGAAGACGACGGCCTGGCCGTCCCCGATGTCGACGATACCGGCGTTCTCGCCGGGGCCGCAGATCACCCAGGGCGCTTCGGTCGGCAAGGTCTTCAACCACTTCTTCGAGGACTTGTAGGAACAATGTTCCGACCACATGACCGAGAAAATTCCAAGTTCCGTCAGGTTGGGTTCACGACCCATAATGTCGAGGATCTTTTCGTATTCTTCGGACGTCAGGCCGTGCTGTGCGATGATATTCGGTGTGATTTCGGTCATCGGATTTCCGGATCGCGGTGATGGCGTTGGGTCAGGGCCGCGCCTAATCGCGGGCAGGGTCTTAATAGCAGATGCATCACCGTTGGCAACGCTGCGGGGCTGTCGTTGAATACAGAGGCGAGAATTTCGTCCGGGCGCTTCTGATCGAGATCAGAAAAACTTGTTTTTGGTCAATTTTCCAGTGTTTGTCCGTACAACTTAAACGCTTTTCACGACAAGGCGGTGTAGATGCCAATCGACTCACGGATCGTTAGTGGAAAAATATACACAATTTTTGTGTTGTTTTTTTGTGGCACATTTAAGAATAATCGTATATAAGAACCGGCACCCCCCCGGCGCAATAGGTGCCGGAAGGGGTATAGCAGTACCAGCAGAGGGAGAGACTTCGTGAAACAAGGGAATAGAACAGCGTTAGCGGTTTCTTTGGCCGCGTTGGGGACGCTTATGATATCCCCGGGCAGCATTATGGCTGCCGACATGGCACCTGCCAGCATGTTGGCCAACACTTGTGACGCCTGCCACGGACCGGCCGGCAGCACCCACGGCCCCGCGACCCCGTCAATTTCGGGGACAAACATGGATTATATCATCGACACGATGAACGCTTACAAAAGCGGTGAGCGTCATTCGACCATTATGGGCCGGATCGCCAAGGGGTATACGGACGGCGAAATCAAGGCCATCGCCAAGTATTTCTCGAAGAAGAAATTGGTGCGTCAGGTCATGCAAGAGACCGATTCCATGCTTGCTTCGAAAGGCCAGGAACTGTCGCGCAAGTATTGTCAGGACTGTCACGAGAAGGACGGCTACACCGGTGTCGACTATCCGGCGCTCGCCGGCCAGCCGGTCCCTTACCTGACCTACCAGATTGCTGACTTCCTATCCGGCGCCCGGGACATCAACAAGAACCCGGCCATGTCGAAAAAGGAAAAACGCAAAAAGATCCGTAATCTTGAAGATCTGAAGGCAGCCGAAGGTGATCAGGGCTTCCAGGCCATCATCAACTTCTACGGCAGCCGGAAATAAGGGAGCAGGCAGATGACAAACAATTCGATCAATCGTCGCGGCTTCCTGAGAGCGACCGGCGCGGCCGCCGTCGCAGGCACGGTTGCCGGCATTCCGAATATCGCCCGCGCCGCGGGCGGCAAGGTCGTCGTTGTCGGCGGCGGTGTTGGTGGTGCGACCACGGCACGTTACCTGAAGCTCGCCGATCCGGCCATCGACGTCACCCTCGTCGAACCGAACGCGTCCTACCACACGTGCTTCATGTCGAACGAGGTGTTGGCCGGCGATCGCCCGCTTTCGGGCATCGAGGTCAAGTTCGACAACCTCAAGAAGATGGGCGTCAAGGTCGTCCAGGACATGGTTACCGGCATCGACGGCTCGGCCAAGACCGTAATGACCAAGGGCGGCCAGAAGCTTGCTTACGACCGCTGCGTCGTGTCGCCGGGCATCGACTTCAAGCTCGGCGATTTCGAAGGTGCCAGCATGGGCATGTTCGACAAGATCCCGCATGCCTGGAAAGCCGGTCCGCAGACGGCGCTTATGCGTAAGCAACTGGAAGCGATGCCGGATGGCGGCACGGTCTGCATCCTGCCGCCGCCGAACCCGTTCCGCTGCCCGCCGGGGCCGTACGAGCGGGCCAGCCTGATCGCGCATTACCTGAAGCACCACAAGCCGAAGTCCAAGATCGTCATCATCGACGCCAAGGACAAGTTCTCCAAGCAGGGCCTGTTCACCCAAGCTTGGAAGAAGCTCTATGGCTTCGGTACCGACAACTCCATGATCGAGTGGATTCCGGTGGCCAAGGCGCACAAGCTCAACAAGATCGATGCTGGCGCAATGATGGTGGAAACCGACTTCGTCGATCTCAAGGCCGATGTCATCAACTACATTCCGGCGCAAACGGCGGGCAAGATCGCCCACGACGCCGGTCTGACCAACGACAAAGGCTGGTGCCCGGTCGACAAGGTAACCTTCGAATCGAAGAAGGTTCCGGGCGTTCACGTACTCGGCGATGCTTCGGTCGCTTCCAAGATGCCGAAGTCCGGCTATGCGGCCAACTCGCAAGGCAAGGTAGCGGCGGCGGCCATCTGGTCGATGTTTGCCGGTGCAAAGGCGCCGACACCGTCCTACGTCAACACCTGCTACTCGATCGCTGGTGAAGACTACGGCTTCTCGGTTGCGGCCGTATATCGCTACAACGCCGACAGCGACATCATCGGCGGCGTCAAGGGCGCCGGCGGTTTGACCCCGATGGATGCTTCGGCGGAAGACCTCAAACGCGAGGTGATGTACGCCTACAGCTGGTACGACAACATCGTTCGGGACATCTGGGGTTAATCTCCAGGTCCTGAGGTTCCTCGCGCCGGGGCGGTTTCACCCAAAGAGGGTGGGACCGCCTTCGGCACGATGGCCTCACAGAAAACCCTAGTGCAAGTACAGTTTAGGCCCGTGTCACGATATGTGCTGGGTGCGATGGCGCGGCCGAGGAGTTACCTACGATGATCAAGAAGGTGTGGAATTGGCTGAAGCAACCCGGCGCGCTCTGGGGTTTGGGGATCGGTGTCGGCGGCACTTTCGTCTTTCTGCTGATATACTTCCCGGTGGTCGGCCTCACCAACAGCATGGAATTCTGCACGTCCTGTCATTCGATGAAGATCCCCTTCGAGGAATATAAGAAGGGCGCGCACTACAAGAACTCGATCGGTGTCCAGGCGACCTGCAAGGATTGCCACGTTCCCAAAGAATACCCGGCCCTCCTGGTTGCCAAGATCATGGCGGCCAAGGACGTCTATCACGAGATTCTGGGGACCGTGGACACGAAGGAAAAGCTCGAGGAACACCGCCTGAAGATGGCCCAGGCCGTATGGGCCAAGATGGAAGCCCGCGAGTCGAAGGAATGCCGGAACTGCCATGAACTCGAAGACATGCTGATCGAAGAGCATGGCCGGCGTGCACGGCGCCTGCATAAGGAGGCCATGGAGAAAGGCCAGCATTGCATCAATTGCCACAAGGGTGTCGCCCATGAGCTGCCGCAGGGGTACGAAGGCTGACGACCTTCCCTTGCTAGCCGAAAACCGACAGATGGCCATATCGAAGGATCAATAATTATGGCAACGATCATCGACAACCGGTTAAACCGATTTCAATCCAACGTCCGCCGCCTTCACGCACTGAGTATGTCAATACTGGTCGCAGGCCTTTGTTTCGTCGGCGCCGGATCCATGACGCCACAGGCCGCACAGGCATCGGAGGCCGATGCGACCCTTCGGTCGATCGCCACCGGCGGACGACTCTATGATAACTGGGTGCGTGAACTGGAAAAACGACGCCCCAAGGACGTTCATCCTCTTTATCCGGCCGACGGCGCGCTCGCCGACCAGCCTGCGGAAACCTGGCGCTGCGTCGTCTGTCACGGTTGGGATTACCGGGGTAGCGAGGGCGCCTTCCGCTCCGGGCCCAATGCTACCGGCATCACGGGAATTACCGGAATGGCCGGGGCTCCCGAAAAGACGGTGATCAAGGCAATCGCCGGCGGAAAGCACGGGTATGACCGGTATTTCGACAAGAAGGCGTTGAAAGACGTCGCGGATTTCGTCCGCTTCGGCCAGATCCCGATGCAGGATCATATCGATGAGGCGTCGGGGCGCGTGAAAGGCCAACCCACCGGCAGTGCTGAGTTGTTTGTGACCGTCTGCGGCAGTTGCCATGGCGTCGACGGCACGGCCATGGAGGAGATTCCATCCATCGGCGACGAGACCCGCGGCGATCCGTGGCAGGGGCTCCACAAGATGCTTAACGGGCACCCCGGCGACGCCATGCCGGCACTCCGTGTCTTCGACATGGGGGCCATCGTCGATCTGCTCGCCTATCAGCAAACCCTGCCTTCGGCCGATGCCCTGATCCGGGTCACTCGCGGCGGCATGCTCTATGACGATTGGGGCCGCGAGGTCAAATTCGAGTATCCGAAAACGCCGCATCCGGCGTGGCCGAAAGGCCGCAAGGTGGCTCCGGGGACCAGCAGCTGGCGCTGCGTCGAATGTCACGGATGGGACTACAAGGGAACCGAGGGAATCAAGGGGATTTCTGGTATGGCTGGCGCCGATCCCCGGGACGTTGTGACCATCCTTGCCGATGACACGCATCAAGTGGACAAGACACTCAAGCACAAAGACCTCTGGGATCTTGCCACGTTCGTGACCCGTGGGCGGATCGACATGAGTGAGTTCATCGAGCCCGGAAGCGGCAAGGCGCGTGGCACCAAGACCAAAGACCTTGTCTACTTCTCGGCCCTCTGTGCAACCTGCCATGGAGAGGATGGAACCGAGGTTCGGACCATGCCGGCGATGGGGCGTGTCGCCAAGGACAACCCGTGGAAGTCCCTGCACAAGATCCTGAACGGGCATCCCGGCGAGACCATGCCGTCGTGGCAGGTGGCACTGACCCCGCAAGGCATCAAGGACATGCTGGCCAGCCTACAGTCCCTGCCTGAGAAAAGGTTCTAGGCGTACGACTTATCGAGAACCCGGCGCCAATGGTTTGGCCGCCCTTATGGCGACGTCAGGTGGCCGGGATAGTGCAAGTTGACGGAAAGCCGATTCGAAGGAACAACAACAATGAAAACGAACATCGATCAACGGATTGACGAATACCGGACCCGCGGCCTCAGCCAGTCGATACTGCGATGGACGGTGATGGTGATCGGCCTTTGGGTATTCTCTATCGGTGCGTCACTGCCGACCAGTGTAATCGCGTCAGGGCATGGCGCCACGCTCGGGTCGATCGCCGCCGGCGGACGTCTTTACGACAACTGGCCGCGGGAACTCGCCAAGCGAAGCCCCAAGGAAGCCCACCCGCTGTATCCAGCCGAAGGGCCGAAGAGCCGCGAGCCGGCCGAGACGTGGCGCTGTGTTGTCTGCCACGGTTGGGACTACCGGGGCGACGAGGGCGCCTTCCGGACGGGCTCCGACTACAGTGGCATCAAAGGCATCTCCGGCATGGCCGGAGCCTCTGAAGACGCCATCCTTGAGGTCGTTGCCGACGACAAACACGGCTATGCGGAGCTTTTCGACGAAGAGGCGCTCAGGGACATCGCCGCCTTCGTCAGCAAAGGCCAGATCGATATGGAGCAGCACATCGATTTAGTGTCGCGGCGCGTCAAGGGTGACCCCTCGGGCAGTGCGGCCATTTTTTCGACCGTTTGTTCCAGTTGCCACGGCGACGACGGAACGGTGATGGCCGAGATCCCGCCGATCGGCGACGAGGTGCGCCTCGATCCGTGGAAGGCGCTGCACAAAATGCTGAACGGCCACCCGGGTGACGAGATGCCGGCGCTCCGCGTCTTCGACATGCGAACCGTGGTCAACCTACTCGCTTACCAGCAGACCCTTCCGTCGGCCAACGTCCTCACCTCAGTGCTGCGCGGCGGCAAGCTCTATGACGATTGGGGACGCGACAAGAATTACCGGTATCCGGAAGATAATCACCCGGCCTTTCCGGAAGGTAGGGAAGTGCGGCCCGGTACCAGCAGTTGGCGTTGTGTCGAATGTCACGGCTGGGACTACAAGGGGACGGCCGGCGTCAAGGGCATAACCAAGATGGCCGGCGCCCACCCGGCGGCGATCATGCGGATTTTACGCGACGAAACCCACGCGCTTCCCAAGGTCCTGAAATACAAAGACCTTTGGGATCTCGCCACTTTCGTCAGCCGTGGCCAGATCGAGATGAACGAGTATATCGATCCCGGCACCATGAAGGCGCGGACCACCGGGGAGTTGGATGGTTCCCACTTCTCGGCCTTGTGCGCAACCTGCCATGGCGAAAGCGGAACGGACATCCGGACCATGCCGGCCATGGGCCGCGTCGCCAAGGAGAACCCCTGGAAATCCCTGCACAAGATCCTGCACGGCCACCCCGGCGAGTACATGCCGGCTTGGCAGGTCGCCCTTTCGCCGAAGGTGATCAAGGATCTGCTCGCCAAGATGCAGACCCTGCCGGTGAGACGGCGCTAGAGCGCATTTGAGGAACGTTGAATCAAAATTAACGGTTTTCTGATTCCCTGA
>Ga0066187_1000706_pt1 | contig 10868 bp, 10 predicted proteins | sample WorMetexBAHAMAS1_FD_58706 | JGI IMG/M metagenome (GOLD analysis project Ga0066187, IMG submission 58706) | Marine gutless worms symbiont microbial communities from Max Planck institute for Marine Microbiology, Germany - Inanidrilus exumae... | ecosystem: Host-associated > Annelida > Digestive...
TTATGTTATTCCTCTTATGTTTTGCTGTATTGTGGAAAATAAAACTCTCTCTCTCTCTCTGCATTTAATGACATTTGCTATTTTTTGTGTTATTGTTTAAATACTTATACTTTGAGTATAACTTTTGTAGTGAAGAAAACACGATGTGCTTCTACACGTCGTATTTTTCACTACGAAAGTTATACTCAACATATAACACACAAAAATAGCAAATGTCATTAAATGCAGGCGGTTCATAGCCTACCTATGCCTCAAATTTCATGAGAATTCACCAATAACCTTTCGACTTACCCAGCTAACAAACAGACAAACAGTCTAACATGGCTCAAAACATTACCTCTGCCAACTTAAGGTGGAGATAGCTATACTACATTAAGGACTACACTGTGTCGTTAAAAAAACAAAAAATGTATACCGATTTTCAAAATTCTTTCATTGACAGATTCCCAAGGAAACTCTCTATGTAATTATTGCAGGGTCATCCATTTCACCTAAACTATGTTGATACACTACCTTGTGAAACTTGATGTCAGTATTATTTATTTATTTATTTATTATCAATTTGTACACATAGTACAAGAAAACAAAAGAAAAGTTACGCAGTTGCTAGATAGTTTACAATACAGCTGATTTCATTTCTCGTAAATGTTTTGATAATATTAGTGATCACGTTTATTAATGTATTGTTAGTCTGGACCATTCAACAAGTCGATAGCAGCCTGTGTATAGTGACCGGATGATTCGACGCCCAGTTACTGGCCTGCCTAAAGACAGTCGCCCGGTGAATGGTCATCCCAGTTAATTGGTTCCCCAGTGCATAGTCAGCCGTTGAATTGTCTTCTGGTGAATAGTACCTGAACTTATGGACTGTAGAAGAGTTGATCAAATTGTAGAAGGTTAGGTTTAAAGCTAGTGCGCCTGCTGCTCGCCAGTAACGACACTGTTGGCGATAAGCACTGTACCAAATGCCTGATAGTTTGCACCTTAACAGTGTTGATATTTGTTGGCAGAAACCAGAAAAAGTAAAGAACAAGGGAAATGTCAATAGAACTAAAAGTTAGTATTGATCTAAACTGTCTAACGTATAAGCTGTTTTTATAATGTTAGTTGCCTGTACTTAAGTCTTATGGTGATTACCCACGCTGGCTGTATAGCCGCCAACGTGGGTAGGGCGTTCAGTCGCGTCTGTCTGTCTGTCTGTCTGTCTGTCTGTTTGTCCGTGCTCTAAAAGGAAAACGGCTTGAGCTATTAACACTAAACATGGTATACATATACTCTATAGTAGTTGCTCGGCATGTATTGACCTAGAGGTCAAAGGCCAAGGTCGCACTGTTACAAAAACCGTTAAGGTCGCACAGTGGCTAGTGACGCGTGCTGCTACAGCCGTGTGCTGCTGCTGCCAGCGTGGGTCTGCATGTTGATACGACTGCCTATGTTTTCTAGTTCCTTAAGTTTTGATTGGGCTACAGAAATGGCGTTCAGCCTGTGAAAATCTGCCCTAATTGTCCCAAAATGTTCTCCTCTGGCCCATTCTGGAGTTATTCCAGAAAAGAAGGCTGATTGAACAAAAACTAAGTTTGGGTGATGAACACTTGATTTTGTGAATTTGACGAAGCTAAAAATGTTTACATTTGACACATGTACAGTAAGCTGATAAGTCTAGCTAAAATTTTGGCATTGTTTGTAACAAATTGCACAGAATTGAAAAAATTGATGAGTCTGTTTGACACTGTTAGTGGTTTGCACTAAGCTTATCTAATGAGCTGCAGTGATTGTGAGTAGATTGCTGTAATGTACATTGTACAGGTGTGGTGAGTAATGTTGACGGTCGCAAGACTTCTGTGTCAGAGTCCTCCGCTCACCACACTCGTGTTGTTTGGTGTTCCAGCCAGGCCTCTCGACCAGTAACCATCACCAGTGCCATGCCTGTGTATAGAGATGGTACACTGTCACACAGAGCTGTGTCACATTCACTGGGTAAGGCAATGCATACACAGCAGGAAATGTCAAGCAACTTTGGCCAGTTAAGCCAGCATCCTTTCATTTCAGTTGAATGCCATAAACCACAGGTACATACTGACACCAGCGTGGACATACTGGACCGTTGTTCGAGTGTTGACCACAGCAGTGGTGCAGTGGAACCGTCCAGTGTGGAAGTGGCAGATAGTGTCCGTAACTTGTCTTCACGTTCAAAGAGCCAGACTTTGCGAAGGAAATGTCATATAGTGAATGACGGATACAGCCAGCGTCCATTCTCAAATAGCAGCGCTGCTGATGTTCAGAATTATGTGAACTGTGGTGCCTCATCAGATGTCAACAGTTCTGAGTGGAAGTCTGTGCGAGATGCAGACACTTCCTTAGGTGGCTATAAACAAACTTGTTTTGCCTCAGACCACAAATTGTCTGCTGACAGTAGCAGAATGCAGCATGGGACGATAACTGACATTCAGTTGCTGCATAGCAAGGCTGCTGAGGACAGTGAGAAAGAATGCATCGTCACTCATGACTCACTGTGGCCTGGTGTGGCAAGCAAGCATGAGAAACTCCATGCATCGTCATTAAACAGAGGCCATCATGGTAATCTGATGTTCTCTTGTTCTGTTTCTGTGGTAGGGGATAATGCAGTGTAGCATTTGTTTTTGTCTGTGTTTTTATCAAACATGCTTGTTTTGTTGTGCATTTTGTACATTGACATTTTTCTGAAGTTGGCATTTGGCAGTGGTATTATTTTTAGCTCCCTGAACAGTTTAAACACTGTGCTGCTGACTAAGGTTATATACAACTGATGCACCACATCTAGATCGACATCTTTTGCTTTCTTTCACTGACGCTTGCTGTGGATTTTGTTCGCCAGGCGTCAGACAGTTTGAAGTTTCATCATCGACAGATGCAGTGACTGCTGCTGCTGCATCTGGTAATGTTTGGCTAGAGCGTCGTGCGTTCTACAACAGTGCATTACCGAGGAACAGTGAAGAAGAAGAGAAGATGATGCAAGCTGCTTTGGAGTTAAGCAAGTTGGAATATCGCGAGAAATCTCTATGCCAGGATTCGTCGTTAGTACTATCTTTGCTTTGCAGATAGTTTTGTTATTGCCACTACTTTTCTCTATTCTGTTTAAGTCTATTCTAGACATAGCCAAGGATTGAAGCTTGGATCTGCTGGAGGATGATGTTTGCAGGTTACAAGCCTTTTCAGATATCAGTATGTCTAATGTGTCAAGGCACGACGTGATAGCAGTAAAATATTCTAGTTGCTACCAACAGCTGCACGAAGCGCATATGCTGGTATTTCGGTTACTCGGGGCAATTATGAAGTTTTTCACCCCGCCAGGGTGACACGTTGCACTGATGGGGGGTGGAATTTGGCGTGGTTGAGTCGACCGAAGGTCACTCCTCTGTGCCATATTTCACCCCCATCAGTGCAAGGGTAGGGTATGGGGCCCTGAAAACTGAAAAATGTTATGCAGTTTCAGAATATAAACGCCCCACAGGGGTGTATGCCGTAGACAACATTTACAAAATTTCCAGAATTTGTGGGAGGCTTCATGATGGGTTAGGTGTTAGAATTTGGAGGATTCGCCCAAGGGATTGCGAAGTTATTGGGGTTTAAATTAAGGGGATGTATTTTCCCCAAAAATTTTCAGTGCCCCTAGCGGCGAAACAATTCTAAGGATGCGAACACGTTTTTGATATGCAAGAATGGTACAGACCACTTCTATCACCATGCCAAGTTTGATGGGGTTGGACTTCACGTGCCGTTGGGGTGGGTGAAAAAGTAACACGTTTTTTGTTCATTTGTTTCTCCGTCACGCTTTTAAATGACAAACTTTGTGAACGCCACGTTGCCATCAACCCTTTGGAATACGGAATCGATCTTGGTACCGTTGGATACGGGAAGGTTTGTAGTTGTGTACCCGCGTTCAGCTTACTCTACAGTGTTCTATGCTGGGCAGAGCCATCGCATAATGACAAAGTTGAAAATACGGCAAAATTTGGGATTTTTCGCCCCTCAACAACGACAAATTGAAGCAGTCGAGATGAAATTTGACAGGTAAGCGTAGACCATGGGTCTATTTTAGCGTGCACACCTTTGCCAGGATCGGTAAGGGGGTGGGTACAGGAGCACCTCGATCTTTGAAAATTGGTCAAATGTGCAGTTTATAGCACCATGGGGTTTATGGTATTTACCGATTACAGTGAAATTTAGCTTGATATAGTACACCTTGGGTCCACTCCCTCATGCCAGATTTGGCCCTGATTGGGGCAGCGGATGGTTACAGGAGCCCCCAAACTTGAAAATTTAATAAATGTCACATTTTCCACGAGTTTTTGGCAGTTTTTCGGCCAGAATGCACAATGATATGTATCGATTACGGTGAAATTTGGCATAGTTCTGTACACCATGGGTGCACTCCCTCACACCATATTTGGCCGTAATGGGGAAGGGGTGGGTGCAGGAGCCCCCAAACTTGAAAATTTGGTAAAATTGTGCTTTTTCCATGGTGTTTAGGCCAGAATGGGCGACAGTATATATCAATTACGGATACCTTCCATCCTTTCCCTCTTCTTTCCGTCCTCCCTTATCTCCCCTTCCAATCCCTCCACTTCCCTCCCCTCCCCTTACCTTATTTTCTTTTTTATTTCCTTCGCCTTCCCCTTCTGTGCCGTTTCCATCCTCCCCTTCCCCTGCCTTTTTTCTTCCCTCCTCTCCCCTCTTCACTATCCTTCCCTCCCATCTCCCTTATCTTCCCTTCGTTGTCCTTTCCTATCCCTCCTCACCCCGTACAGGCTCTGGGGCAGTAATGCGCCGTGATTCTTGTGTTAATATTGACGCTATACAAATTATTTGTTTGTGTGTTTACTTAACTTCCTCACTTTCTTCCTTTTTTACTTCCTTTTTTCCTTATGCTTTCTTCCTTACTTATTTGTTTCCTTACTTGTTTACTTCCTGATTTATCTATCTACTCCTTCCAGAATAGACTCGTTCTGTTTCCGAGCCTGTGGTCATAGGAAGCGACCAAACCTGGCTTTAGTTTTTTTGGTTTACTTTATGTTGTAGTACATTTTGTTACGGATGCATGTTTGCTTCAGTTTTTCAGTACTAAGCCAAGAGATGGGAAGAACGTCTCTGAAGTGACCTATTTTGTGTCGGGTGGGACGTAAAACCTTAACTCGATCAATCAATCCTATCCCTCCTCTTCCCCTTTCCTTCATTCCTCTCCCCCTTTCCCTTTTGTATCAGCAGTGGTATGATACTCATGCTGCCAGTTATGCAGTGCCTTCATGGGACTGCTTAGGTTTTCTAGTTAATTGTTTTCAGTACTGTATGTCATGAGACTGAATGGAATACTTGTTCATCGAAGTATGCTTAAGGAATGGTGCATTATTTATTGTATTGATGCGCATTGATGTATCAGTCAGCATGCCTGTGGGAATTAATGGCAGAGTTCAGTTGTGAATTGGCTGTGTGTGCATGTGTGTGTACATGGTTTAGAAACTTTTAAATTTGCCAAAAATTAGTAATTCGTAGTTTTGCCAGAAAATGACTGATTTTCTGGAAATTATCACAGCAGTGATGTCACAGGTTATGTTGAACAACACCACTGCTACTAATATTTAGTTTCCACCAGCCTTCTTGTAAAAAGTTCCGCAATGTTGGGTTGCACTCCCCAAACGGAACCTGTTAGGGATATTAACAGAAGGTTCTTACAGACCATATGCTCTTACTGTTGCCTAGTCATTGAAGGGACAATTATATACTTCTGATGTGTACAGCAGTCGTTTCCTTGGTAATCATTACAACTACACAACATCCATTTAATGGCCCTTTATCCAGGACAACCCTGGTAAGCCTGTACCAGAAAGTAGATAGCAGGAACACATTGCATGTGTCCCGACGCTACGCTCTCAATGAGCCCAAGTAAGAGGCTTCAAGAATACCAGGCTTCTGCACCGAGCTTCAAACCAGTTCCCAGAACGACGACGAGCCCCACCCCAACAGCAGTTGAAATCCTGCCAGATTTTTGAGCAAGTCATTAGAGCATCCACATCCACACTGCTGATCCATCTGGATGCCAAGTCATTTGGGTTGCTAGTGCCTCTAATTCCATCGTCCCCACTGTCTTTACACCAGATGCTTTTCCTGCCATAATCCTCCAAAATTATCTAGGCTTGGGACAGGCACAGACAGAGAGATGCTGTATTGTGTACTCGATACTAATCGTCAGTAATCATGATTAAATTGATAATCATAATTAAGTTGTGTGTATTATTGCATCACATTTAGCCCTGGCTCTAGGCTGTAATGCGCCCTAATTCATTGGTTTATTCTGGCACTATATAAATCGCTCATCTACTTATTTACTTACTCCCTTACTTATTTACTTCCTTAAGAATAGGCCCTTCTGTTTCCTGGCTCAAGTTATACATACCCACAAACTTGTCCCCAATATAGCCTATTTTTGTACTGAAAGGGGACATTAATCTGCGAACCAACCAACCATCACAGCCTTCTAATATTGTGATTACCTGTCTTCATATTGACACATAATTGGATGTTTATATTTGTTGTGCGTTGTGTTGTATAGAACTCCTGATGGAGAGTTTACGTCTCAGCATGAACTGCTTGAAGATGATAGTGTAATCAAAGTACACTTGTTGAAGCCAGCTCAAGATACTCAATGTTTTACTGAATCTCACTTGGCCTCACAATTCCAAGCTGATGAGAACACGGCAGCATGGCTGAGCAACACATCACAGGATGTAGTGACAGATAACTCAACTACATGTAAGCACGATGATGATTTGTCTATCCACTGGATGAGCAGTGTCACTGAGCCAACTTGGAATTGCCAGGGTGTCTGCAGTAATCATACATCTGTAGCAAGTCATACTGCCTCAGATGACTGGACAGAAGAGCCCAACTGGAATCAGTCATTGTCTGGCATTGCACGAAATTTTACATCATGCACAAATGCTACTGAGAAGAAAGAAGGAGTGCCAAGACATTTGCAGTCAGCATCAAACGTTTACCAGCATGTTGAAGCAGATGTTGACGTGCTGGAAGCTGCACACATTGCACTGACTGTGAATTCTACTGCACGTGGTCAGCTGTCCACACTGGTGTCCAGCAGCTGGCAGTCAGTGACTGATGTCAGTGAGGTAAACAGAGACAGAGTGATAGGGAATGTTACTGAGTCTTGTCACAGCCGTGGACGAGGCCTCTTGAAGTACCGACACATGCAAACAGTGAAAATGGCGTCCATGACAAGATCAGGCTGGGGCGGTGGCAGAGCAGAGGTTGGTTGTGAATCAACTGGTACATTGTACCGAACCATCACTCCACCAGGCATGAAGTTAGTGGAGACACTGACGGATGATAACGCTGTCACGAGGATCAAAGTGTCACAAACGTCAACTGACACAGTATGTTCCTTGCCATCACGAAACCAGCATTCACTGACTGACAAGCACTTGGCGGTTGGTGAAAGCAGTATTGGTGGGATCACTGAACGTCTACTAAATGAAGGGTGTTTGGCTCAAACTACCAGTAAGTCAGAGTGTGACAGCCGAGAATTGGCGATGCGTGCAGATCAGAAGTCTTTATTAAAACAGAGTATTATTAACACTAGTACCGGTAGAAGCTGCTTCACTATACCTCCTGGTTTTACTGTGCCAGCATCAGTACCAGCCACATACGCCGTGCCTCTGACATCATATCATCCACACATGATGCCGTATATGCCAACTCCGCCTCCTCCAGTGTGTGGAATTGTAGCACCTTCAGCAACTGTTCCAGTTGTAGGGATGATGCCTTATTCCAGAATGCCTGTGTGTCATGCATATGGCTACCAAGTGATGCCCGGTTCATGGCCAGTGCTGCCGCCGTCTGCATTTGGCTCATTGCCTGCAGATGAGAACAGTGGCAATGTGGATAAAGTTGACTAATGAGTTGCACTCATGAACTGAGTGGCTGAGAATAGTCGTACTTGACGAATTGATAGAAGGTGATTATTGATAGTGTCACCTGGTGACATTTTATGCATAGCTGAAATTTTACAGCAGCTGTGTTGAGCATAAATTAATATAGTCATTTGCAAGAGTGTGATTCGTTATAACAGTAGCAAGTGCAGTGCTAACTGCCACAGTGCTGTTCAATGATTATGTTTGACAGCATGAAACTATCAGAGCATTGGCTTGAACACTGCTTAATGACAAAACTTTTAGTATGTTGTTTGTACATCACGCTGATATACACTGTGTCCTAAAAAACGACACTGCTTTGATTTGCTATAAGTTTGACATACATCAACCGATTTTGATAATTTCTTGCAGGAATGTTGCTAAAGCAGTAAGCAGACAAATGCTGATTTATTTTCCCACCTTACGTAACTAGTGCTTCTTTTGCTTCTGCACTGTCTGGGGAAATAGAAAGCCAAAAATTGCGTCTTTTCATTTCAATGCTGAATGGTGTTTTGCCAACAGACACACAAAACATTTATATTATCACTTAGTCACAGATGAACCACCCTTTATTCGCACAAGAATTGATCACATGCATCAAACAAAACTTAGGAAGGGAGTATAGATGCTACTGTCGGCTGGATACCACACACTCATCGTTTACCAAGTCTGTCATGATGTCAGTCGCTGTGTACTGTGTACTTTGCAACATTACTGCCAAAAATTGTCAAAAAAATCGGTTGATGTACGTCGAAGTTATAGCAAGCCAAAGCAGTGTCGTTTTTGGGGACACAGTGTATGTACAAGAAACTTAAATATTGCATTTTGTTCGTGGCACTTAGTTTTCTGTCGTGTCCGTTGTGTTTCATTTCATTAGGCCTACTTGTGCAACTCTTCGTTTATTTTGTCACTTGTGCCTGCTGGGTTGCTGCTATCTAGTACAATGCTGTATTTCTCATTGACGATGCCTATCACTGTGTGCTCATGGAATACAATTTATATTGAAATTAAAAATAAGCTGCATTGGGTTAATTCTAAGTTTTCTGATGTTGACGCCTGTAATGTGTTACTAGATTGGTAATTGAGAACAGTTAATCACTTCTGTAGTAGTGCTGTTATACATGTACAGGGTGGGCCAAAAACGGACTGTTTTTGAGAGATGATAACTTTGCAAAGGTTACTGGTCGAAAGACTGATATATTAAAAAGTTATCAAATTTTGTCCAGAAATAAGTATAAAACTTGCATGTCGGTGAATTTAAATATTCTTTGCCTAGTTTGCAGAAATGTTCACTACCTCTGAAATTATGCTGAATTTGACAACAACACATGGATTTTACCCAAGATCACGCAAGGTCATCGGAATTGCCGCTATTCGATGGGCCATATATCGCTTCCTATTGGTGATTTTGTGTAGTAAAAACGACTATCTTGCATTGTATTATGCCTATACGTAAGCCTTCGCCACCAGACAGTGACGGCGAAGGCATTATGTTTTAGGCTGCCCCGTCCGTTCGTCCGGTCAGATACTGTTATCACGATGTTTCATGAACGTTTGATAAACTGACAGGAATGTTCATTAGCCCCTAATGATGACCTGATTAGATTCTGGTCGTCAAGGTCGCAGCTTGGTTCAACTGTATGGTGGCGAAGGCATCCACGTCGACGCTAGGGAGTCGAAGTCCATCTTCTAATTTTGTATTTGTATGCCGTACTTTTCGTGAAACTTTAGCATTTGAACTGATGAACATTGTTTTTGTTGTTCACATGTTGTTTGGTCAATAAAGAGATGCGTTGCAAATAATCTATGACAGTATTAGTTGCGTTACGACTGTGTTTACCATGTCAGAACACATCGTTTTTGGCGGAATCGCATGCACTGCATGGATGCGGCCTGTTGCTACAGATGTCTCACGTAATGTGGTCTATAGGTGTTTATCTGTGTGATGGGAATAGTTTGTGAGCTGTGCAAAAACGGTTGAACCGATCGAGATGCAGTTTAAATTTTTGACTTGCGTGGTCCCAAGGAACCATGTGTCAGATAAGGTCGAAATCCCCCACGAGAAGGGGCAACCAGTAGCGAGGCCAGGGTTTAGGAGTGGCGGGTCGAGCGATGTGTGGATCTGGAGAGGGGATTCCTCTCACAGTGAGGAGGGGTCTTGGGAGGGGCTATGTTTTGACTTTTTGGATCAAAATTGTGCATTCTGATGAATTTTGCTCATATCACTTTTTACCGTGCGGCGCACATGCAACGTACGGGCACTGCGCGGAATATTATGCTAAGGGTCTTGCGTATGTCAGTCAATCAGTATCGGGTCCAGATTAAGGCGCCGTAAATAAGACAAAAACATTACGGGCGCCGAACAGGAGAATAAAAACGTAAAACAAAAAAAAACACTCAAGTTCTTTGAGAAGACGTTCGTGGAGGAGATATGTCTTATGTGCGGTGGAAGGTTGTTCCATGTTCGAGGTGCTGCGACGGAGAACGCGCGGTCGCCGAGTGTCGAGTGAGTCGTGGCACAGCGATGGACAGCGACTGCCGACCTCAGACCAGCTCTGTTGCTGGCGATGGAAGTCTGGACAACGAGTTCGACGAGATAAGATGGTGCTTCTCCGTAGAGACAGCGGTGGACTAGCGTACAGAGCTTGTAAGCTTACTGCACACGCTGTCTGATGTGCAACCTTAGCAAGGGTGTAATATGACAGCGACTTGATGAGTTGGAAACGAGTCGTACAGCAGCGTTCAGCACTGACAACGGGAATTGATAAGTTTGTATTTGTAAATTGGAGTGATAAATGGCAAGTTAAATGTAGATTAATGTAAAGTTATTTCCTTTCATCGTCGAAGATATTTAAATACAAGCGCGTTACTTATTTATGTTATGAATAACACAGTGCTGGAAGAAGT
>Ga0066187_1000707_pt1 | contig 10867 bp, 4 predicted proteins | sample WorMetexBAHAMAS1_FD_58706 | JGI IMG/M metagenome (GOLD analysis project Ga0066187, IMG submission 58706) | Marine gutless worms symbiont microbial communities from Max Planck institute for Marine Microbiology, Germany - Inanidrilus exumae... | ecosystem: Host-associated > Annelida > Digestive...
GTGTCCTTAAATCTAATTGTTCTCTTAATCATACCCAAAACTCTAGTGGCCTTATTAAAGTCATGCAAACACTGCTTAGAGCATTTCATATCAGATGATACCCATACACCTAAATCCTTTTTATAACTTACTTCAGATAACTCACTGCCTTCCATGTAGTAGCTACTGCTATTATCTGAGTTTCCTACGTGTGTGACAGTGAGTTTCCTACATGTAACTAATCCGGATGCCGCCGCTCGATCGCGAAGTGTAGTCTGTAGAGCTATTGATCAAGTCTGTTTTTATAACTAATTTACTATTATTGGCTTTAACTACTGAATTTGGCAGTCTATTCCAATGGTCAACAACCCTGCTAGTGAAATAAAACGTACGCAGGTCGTTGCCTATATTTATGCGGTATCCGATGTAGCCTGGGTTGGTGTTATCTCATTGTCGTACTTTCATGAAACTGTCTTATGTTTCAATCATATTTCCTGTAGTGTAAAGTCGATAATTTACGTGCTTCGAAACAACGAGCGAATAAGATGAAACATTACTAGTGCACAATATTAATTATTAACAGACAGTCTGCCTACATGAAAGTACAAAAGACGAAGATGACACATAATCATATAAAAAATTCAGCCTAAACACTCAAAAAGCATAAAGATAGTCACTGAAAGTCATTGCCATCATCTGACTGGAAGTCTGCCTTTGACCGCTTGAAATTTCAAAACATTGTTGATATAATTTTGTAGATGTAAGAATTTTTTGGAAAGTTTCTGTGCATTATACTGTATTTGTTAAGACACACACATTTCTAAAGTAAACGTAATTAATGATAGCATGTGTTTTTTTCTGTCAGTTACAATGTTTGTGCAAATGTCTGTGCATACAAAGAAAATTGATGTTTTGACTACACAGAAGTGTGTCTATGCAGATGGAAGCAGCTGACAACAGCATGGCATCTGCTCCAACATCAGCAGACAATAGTATGTGTGGCTTTTTGGACTCTTGCTATATACCTTAGTTCGGATACCTGTCACCTGTAATTCAAGTTTTCCTTTAGTTGTTTCAAAAATACGTTTGAACTATTGCTGGAGCTGATGTGTACTCAAGTTTTATTGTTTATTTTCCTATTTATTTGCATAACTATGAAGCAAACGGTACAGATACAATGTTAACTGGACAGCAAGATAGGAAGGCTGCCACTAACAGGTGACCAGTACTAACAGGTGCCCAGTGCTAAGTTGTTACTGGCCCGCCTACACATAGTGTAGGGGGCCAGAGTAGTCGTCTTTGTCTGTAATGCTGCCGGCGGGCTGCCAGGCGTGTGGGCGGTCGTTAGGGCGACACCTTGTTTGGTACAGTACCTTTGTGAACTATCATTTACATTCTCATTAGGAGAGAGCCTGTAGCTTTTGCTAGAGCACCACATTATACTGCTTATGTTAGCATAGTAGTGTAATAATAGATGTAGAGATGTTAACGAGTCTCACATGACTCAGAGACTCGAATTTTTTTCTCGATCCTGGGAAATAAATTTCTCGAATTCCGAGAATCGAGAGCAGGTAACAGTAATACCTGCTGCTCAGCGCTTGTTATCGATCGTATACCACCAGGCATACAATGGCTTACGCATTAGCGCAGATGCTTCAGCGAAATGAAGCTGACCAAGCAGTGTCAAGGCGGTTGCTGCAGAGATTAAAATGCCGTACGGGTTGGGGACACTGGATACCCGCAGAAGCGGGTATAACATTGTGGGGACCCGCGGTGTCGTGAAGTGAAAGTGACCAGCAAAGTTTGGGAACGGAAGAAGCCATTAAGCGCAAACATCTATTCTCCCGGACTCTCTGTATTCAAGTCGCTGGCATGGGAGAATGTATACTCCGTTCAGGCCTTTATTAGATATAAAGGATTACTATCTTCTCGCCTGCTAACTTGATTAACTGTTAAGGTTTGTTTACACTGAATGCGTTTCTTTGCATTGCGGAGGCACCGCACTAATCAAACACATTGAATAAACTGGCAGTGTTCATACTGGACATGCATTGTTGCAGTGCCATGTGGCACCACACAGCATATTGCGTCGTTTTTACCACAGCATCTGCAAATGCCGCATGATGCCGCAAAAGTTTGTTCACACTGGATGTTGCATTTGTGTTGCGCAACGTGACACACTGCAGCGCATCCGGTGTGAACGAAACTAAGTTATGCCTGCATTTAGTGTTTAAGTCAGAGCATGTCAATGAATGGCTCTGGACATGTCTACTTACTGTCGTCCGCCAGATGTCTTTGATTTTGACTGGCATGCATACAAAGGTGCGTACACGCACTCGTTAACTCTGCTGGCCCACAAATGCTGACAACGATGTCGCCGATGGAGCGGACCCGCCAAACGGCAGACTGGAGAGTGCAGTAGTCATGGGATTAAGTGAGGCCGCGACTTTGCAAGGGTAGGTACTCGGTCCAAATCGAGTCTCGATTGAGTCTTGGGATTGGCCGATCAACACTCAGGAATGAGATTTCCTGGGAATTAACATCCCGAAATAGATGTTACACTGACGTTGACTTTGAGACGATTTATATTGCAAGTGAAAGCACTACTGCTTGAATAAGCCTCGTTGATCATACTGAAGTTGCTGGTACACTAAGAAGGCATCGACGACAGCATCCGTGTCCATATACACCGATTTGTTGTTGAGCCACCAGTCCAGTACATTGACAGCCGAACTGTTGTCAGCGGACGCCAACATGTACTTATCAAAGTCATTCCACTCATTGCTGGTGGCACCATGCTGCAGGACTGCTGATCGAGTGCACTCTCACTTCTGCAATTTTTTGGCAGGTGGCAGGTCCGCATTGCCAGCGACATTGTCCGTAGTTGTAGGTGTGTGCAGTTAATGAGTGCATGCACCTTTGTATATGCCGCTTAGCGTATACTGTCCAGGAACACTGTAATTCTTTTTCGTCTGCAGGTCCACGACAGTGTTGTATATATAATATGACTACATATGTACCAAACGATCACTGTATGTAAGTGCAGATTAAATGATTAACAGTCTATGAAACAATCTGTTGTGGTAGGAGAAGTCGATGTCTTTATATACTGTTGATAGTGAAGCCCAGTCTGGATGAAAGACAACTGGCAGACGACAAGCAAACATTGTCGAGTACAAATTGACACGCTCTGACTTCCACTAAACATAGGTCTAACAGTTGGTAAATTAGCGGGTGAAAGGTGGCAATCCTTCATCACTACTCATGCAGGCCGACTGCAGTGGCCACATTCACACAGTCTGGCCAATTTTCTTTGTTTCATCGCAACGTCCTTGCTACTGCAGCATGGCTCGCTCCAGTAATTACTAAAGTTGTTACACCATGCTTGCTCGTATGCAATCGATAACAACAAGCATTAAGCGACAGGTGTTATTTTTAACCATTCTAGATTCTCAGAATTTGAAAAACTTGTTTCCCGGGATCAAGAACGAAATTTGTGTATTGCTATAGACTTGTTGACATCCCTTGAACAGATAATTACAGTGATGGAGAGAAATAGGTTGAGATTGTGTGGGCATGTTTCAAGAAGGGACAAAAATGATTGGGCGAAAAAAGTGCATGGATTGTGAAGTGGAGGGTTTATCGTAGACCAAAGAAAATCATGCCCAACAACTAAGCAAGGAGATTGCTATACATAGGTTGACAGTGACGTTAAGAAAAATTTCTTTATTTTTATCGATATTGTTCTGGCAGCCGTGGTGTAGGGCAAGGAAATGTAATCATTTTGAAGCACTTACCATCATATCGCCTATTTGGCACTAGCAGTAAGTTCTTAAACATACTGATTCAGTTTTATTTAAATAATGTCCAAATCTTCACCAATTAACTTTGCACAGTACCACATTGTGCCCTACAACATGGAGATCGTATCGTGACCATGAATTACCGTGACATCACTTCACCCTATCTATAGACCATAGTAATTGGATGAAGTTAATGAAAGATATTGAATAATACCCACAGTGATAGGGAATGAGCGAGCGAATGTTTTATCTGGTACTGTCTCACCCTGGTTGTCCTGGATAAAGAACTGTTAAATGGGTTTTGTTTTGTGCTTTTTGGCTGCAGTTTAATATGTCTGTGTTTTGTTTGCAGATGTATTTGGTGGACAGATGGCCAGTGATAAAATGAATGCACCCAGTGGACCAATGGGAGGTCAACAGTATTTTGGCTCTGCCGGAATGAGCACTGCTGCACCAGGCATGATGCATTCAACGGGACCAGGACAGCAGCGCTTTGATGCCACGCCGGTAGGTGGTCCTGGCATGATGTCTGGTGGCCATGGTATGCTTGGATCAGCTCCAGGGATGATGCCGGGGGATATGATGGCAAGACAGACTGGTATTGGTCATGCCATGATGAAGGGCCAAGTAATGGGTCGTGGGCCTGCACCTGGGGTGGATGGTGGATCAATGGCAGGTGGTCTTGGAGTACCAACTGGACCGGGAATCATGTCGTCTGGAGAGGGGCATGTGCCCAGTCAGTCTCCTATGGGTATAGGAAACCAGACAGTGCCGGCTGGGGGAAACATGGCACCTGGATCACAGCAAGTCATGGGTGCACAGGACGCAGCCGGAGGCCAAATGAATCCAATGCCAGGTGGTCATATGGGACACATGCCTCAGATGGGACATCAACCGATGCAGCAGATGGGTCAACAGGTAATGCCTCAGATGGGTCCTCAGGGAATGATGCCACAAATGGGCCAGCAAGGGATGACACAAATGGGCCAGCAAGGTATACCACCACAGCAGCAGATTGGTCACTCTGGAATGCCTCCTCACATGGGACAGCAAGGAATGCCTCAGATGAGTCACATGGGTGTGCCACAGATGGGCCAGGTTGGCATGCAGCAGGGTATGATGCCTCAAGGCATGCATCACATGGGCCCACAGGCAGTGCCGCCGGGAGCCCCACATGGCAGTATGCCTGGAGGTCACATGCCTATGCAGCAAAGCATGGTGGGAGATGCATCGTCTGGAATGCCAGGTAGTCATGTTGCCAACCGGTCAATGCCTGTTGGACCGACTGCCATGCCAGGAGCTGGTGCAGTGGGTGGAATGGCGATGGGTGGCCAGAATATGATGCCAGGTGGCCCAGCAGGAGGTATGGGTGGTCCAGGCATGATTGGTATGGCCAGTATGTCGGGTGGTCAGATGGTAGGTGGATCTGGTATGTCACAGGGGCCTATTAGTGATACTAGCATGGCCACTACACCAGCACCAGGACCTGGCATGACCCAGCAGAAAATGTCACCGATGCCATCAGGTGGAGTTAATCAACAATTAAATGGTGGAGCACCTGCAATGCCGAGTGAGGCAGGGACCACCAACACAGCTGGCCAAGACTCGCTGGCAGGCTCCAGTCATGGCATGATGGGAACTGAGCCAGCACCGAGTGAAGTTGCGCCACGACAGCAGCCGACGATTACAATGACACAAATGCAGATGCAGCAACTGCGGGCTCAGATTCTTGCATATCGTTACCTTGCTCGCAATCAACCACTGCCAGAAAACATTCGCCTTGCTGCTGAAGGCAAGAGACCTTACAGTGCTTCTGGTGAGTTTGCTGTGCTATGTTTGTTTGTATTTTATGTAGAATATCTTCATACATTATTTGACTAATGTTTGCATGTATTTCAGTATCTTATATCTTAATAGTCTAAGGGCGTTCACCAGATCTCAGCAACTATTCGTCGATACGTTAGCACAAAACATTGATGGGAAGCTGTCAGTGGCAGCAACATTGAGATGTAGTTTGTTACGAATCGTAGTTGATAATTTTGTCGGTGTAAGAAGGCGATATCGAGATCTGCATTTATGAGAAATCAGCTAAGATAAAACAATGACACTAAGTATATCAGCAAAGTTAACAGCCAATCAGCAGTCCCTCCGACAACCCAGATCACAGTTCATAATGCCGGCAGACCACACCCTGTGGCCATTCACACAGCCGGACAGAGGTGGTGTAGCATCTATATGTGGGATCTCTACCAACAGAACACCATGTATGTGTTCTTACGGAAAGTGTAAGAAACGGAAAGAGAAGGGGAAGATGAGAGCGCAGCATGATAAACCCATAGATGGGTCTAGGGGCGAAGCCTGTAGTTATACTTTTAATATGATGTTGACTACAGTTGTGAAATTGTATTGCAAATATATTTGATAATTGAAAGCAAACTGTAAACAATGGCCAGTGTGAAAAATGCAATGTTTGCTCACTTTTGGGATGTGAACTAAATCTGGAAAGTCAACTTTTAGTTCGGACTGTTCATCAAACGGCTGTGTCATCTTTTTATTTTATTTCCTAATGTACATCACAGAAAAGGGTTTCTTTGACAGTGACAGTTCTGAGAAGAACTGAATAACAACATCACTAGTGTGTCCACCGAAAACAGAAATTCCCATTTTGGTATTCTCAAAAATTTTTGGCTTTCTGTTTCTCCACTGCTGTCTTGACATGCTGATGTTTTGGCTTTACTGGTCTGTTTGCATGAGTGAAACCAAGACCACACACATTGATGATCCACGTGTTTGGCTGACCACGTTTAGCTGACCTGCCAGCATTTGGCTTATTTGTTTCAACAGTTTGCAATTGTAAGAAAGAGCTACCACTCTTGTGGCAATGCACATAAGTATGGGTGAACGTGTTGGTGCACATCGGATGAAAGGACTAAGTGGAGCAACTCCATTCTCACTTTTATTTTCACAGTGCATACAGTTGCATTTTGAACTTTCAGAATCGAATACTAGCAGAATGAAAATGCTAACAAATGCTTTTCATCAATATCAGACGTCATCAGCCACCATACAGGGTATATACCCTGTATGGTGGCTGATGACGTCAGATATTGATGAAAAGAATTACATCTGGTGAGGGGTACATGCCCCTTGCTTCAGGAGTCTGGTGGTAAATGAAGGAATGATAAAGCCATACCACTGGTTGGTTTTGAGTTTCCTTCAGTGATTTGAAACCGTTTTCAAGGGGCAGGAAGGGCATCTACCCATTAGGAAAACCTCGGCTACTTATTCCGAAAGGCTCTGTTCCAGCAGAAAAGTGTGGGAAGTAAGCGGGGGGGGGGCAGATTCAGTTGGCAAATAACCATTAAAACAGATCGTGATGGATTTTTCAGTACTTATTTATCAACCCTAATGTTGATATTTTGCAGCTGCTTATGTCACAATTTACCAAGGTTGCAAGCACACTGTTATATCTGTGCAAGCAAACTGCCAGGGAGCCAGAGTGGCTGAGAGTATATTTGGCTTGATGATTGATATTTAGTAGCGTGTAAGTTGTGTCATACCTTTATTTCAGTGAAAAGAATGCACAGAATTACCTGGTTTGCCAGGTAGTGTCTGCTACACATTAAATCTGAAAGGCTTACTGTAGGGTTTGAAATGCTAGAGTTCATGTACGCCATATAGATACATTCTGTGTGTGTATTTCTACAATTGTAGAGTCTGCTCAGATGCAGCGTGGAGGAATGCACCCAATGCAGCCATCCTTTCCGAGTGCTTCAGGCAGCACTGGTCATACGGCTGCTGATGCAGGTGAATCAGATGCTCAGCGATACCAGACTGCTCCTGGCATAGGTCAACAGCCATCAGTAAGTGGACCGGGTCAAAAGATGTACGGACCACCAGGTCAGCCGCCTGTTCCAGGCACATTTCCAGCATCACTGCAGGCCGTTGTTGCTGCACAACAAAGAAACAACAAAATTGCACCAGTTACCAAGCCGAATGGCCTAGACCCAATGACACTGCTTACGGAACGAGAAAATCGGTAATAGTCTTTCTTTGGTCATTCCTTTGTTGTATTCTGTGCGTTACATATGACATTTTCTCTAGTATATTTCTGCAGTTAATACGTTACAGCACAGCTTTTTTGATTTCACAGCATTTCACTTTCATTAGTTAGTCATTTATATTTAGCTTCAGTCCTGTATTTGCATTTAATAACCATCAGCAATCCCAGTTTTACTTTAGGAAACTTAACCTCTCATGTAACTCCAGAAAACTAGGCATGTAAAACAAAAAAAACAAAGAGTATCAGTAGCAGTTTAAATTAAAGAGTTTAAATGCCGTTAAGATAAATTGTCATTTGACAAGTTTGTGGAATCGGCTCAGATGAAATGTTTGTTTTGTGTTAATGAAGAGTTGCAAACCGGATTGCGAAGCGTATCGAGGAACTTGAGAACTTGCCAGTTGTAGTGGCTGATGATCTGAAGACGAGTGCTATGATTGAGCTGCGGGCATTGCGACTGCTCAACTTTCAGCGCCAGGTGAACATACTATGCACTGTCAGTGTAGGGGGCAGAAGGTTACTATCATTATTGCAGCTCATGATGCTCACACGCAGAATACTTTCCTCGGCAAATTGGTTGTCATTTAAATGTTGTAACTTTGGACGTACACACCACCAGAGATGAACGAATGTGGATAAAGCTTGTAATTTGTTCCACTGCATATATATGCTTTGTTAAACTGTAGTGCATTATGTGACAGATAGCTACGTGTCTAATTTGCAGTTTCTTATCAGCTGATTTGTGTCTGTTTGTCTGAAAAATGATCTATTATGCGACCAGTGGGTCATGAAGTTCTGCTGACTTGCTGTTAATGTGTGTGTTAATTGGAACTACAGTTGGTACTTTCAGTCTTGTGTTCAGCTGACCTGTTTCTGCACTCGCTACAGATTAGGTCGAAACTATTGGGATTGCTAGTCGTGATACCATCCGGCAGAATGAGTCGAAATACCTCATCCGTTTTCCATACACTAACTGACTCCCGACTCCTTTAAGTCGGCTGTCTGAGGATATTACACAAGGTAGCTGAAACAATATAGCAGTCTATTTAACACGTTGTTTGTTAGTGTTGCAGCGCGTGTGAATGTCTTGCATGTGTTGTGTACAGCTGCGCAGAGATGTGGTTGCATGCATGCGCCGAGACACAACACTGCAGACGGCACTCAACTGTAATGCGTACAAACGACCAAAACACCAGTCACTGCGTGAGGCCAGAATTACGGAGAAGTTGGAGAAACAGCAGAAGATTGAACAGGAGCGTAAGAAGCGTCAAAAGCATCAGGTACAGTACTTTTTGTGTTGTTGTTGCTGGACCGAAGGTGTGGAATTTTGTGATTTTTGCTTTCAAACAGTGCTGTTTTTCGACGCTGTATGGTGCTACTTAAATGGCCGATGACTTTCACCAGTGTGAATTTGTCATCTTAGTCACGATGTGGTGTTGCCTTGCACATACCGTTGTGGATGGTAGAAGAGAAAAAGAAACATCATTAGCTGTTCCCACTTTTTTCACTGCCTTGTTGTTTTTACATGTGCATTATTGACATTGTATGATAGTGTGTTAATGTAATATTACTTTTTGGCATTGCAATGACATGGCAGTTAGTGAGGTATTATTATAAAATGACTTGTTGGGTATATAAAATAAGAATTTATTGTGGAGGGTGATCACTAACAAAAGGAAGACATGCGAGATGTAATAGGATGTTGTGTATTTTTTCTTATGTACACTGTTATCATGCATAGTTGTCACCAACTACTTATATTAGTATGACTGGTCGGGACCCTTAGCTGTTCTGAGAATGATAGACACATTATTACTGATGCATGAGCCAGAGCTATTTAAGTTGACAAGCACATGTTTCGTTTTGTGTGTGAATTCGCTATTTACCGTAGAGTAATGTAATCAGATTTAAATCACTGTTTATGACCACATTATTACTGGCCTGAGAGAGCTGGCGTCCCTTCCCAGCACGGTCAGTTGGTGGACTAGGAATGAATGAGGCTCATTGGGCGGTTTTCCAATTGGAATCAGTGCTTTGAGTTTCCTTTGATGTGTTGACATTGTTGGTTGGGTCAGAAAGAGTGTCTGGTCTGACAGACCTGCTCCGATTAACTCCAGAAGTTCACTTTTTATTGAACAAAAACTGAAATTATTGGTGGTAGTGTTGTTCATGGTTGTGGTGGTGGTACTAGCAGTAGTAGTGGTAATGAGAGGAAAGAGTCGCTGTTTTTACTGTGTGAAATAATCTCCTATGTACTTGTAGGAATATTTGAATGCGGTGCTGCAACATGCAAAAGACTTCAAGGAGTTCCATAGGAATGTCACGGGCAAGGTGTCCAAGCTGAACAAGGCTATTATGGTCTACCACATGAACACGGAGCGCGAGCAGAAGAAGGAACAGGAACGCATTGAGAAAGAACGTATGCGTCGGCTGATGGTACGTTCATTGTTGACAAAGCGTGTTCTTCCCCATAAATTGTGTGTGTTCCACAGAGCATGCATTTGTTGTGACAGTAACATCCGGTTAAGTAATTATTATGTCATCTTTTACTGAGGTGTACTCTGATGATTAGTGGCATGATCCTAACTGTAACATGTGGAAGCTTCAGTGTTGTAGGCCCTAAAATTTTGGAACTGTGTCACTCCAGTTTTCGGAACATCCACCTGCCCAGCTAGTTTCTGCTGTCATCTAAAAACTCATCTTTTCCAGCTCGCTTTCTAATCCCCTTAGCTCCTATCCTTCTTGTGCCTTAGATTCAGCTTCCACAACTAGTATGAACTGATATGTGGCCTATCAAATAGCGGCCATTTCGGTGTCCTTGAGTGACTGTCAGAGTCACTCAGTGACACTCACCCGTTGGAAGCCTTTTCAAATGGGATTTTTCGTACTGTTGTGCAGCAGTTGACAAGATTTCAACTGACATAGCACATGAGCTTCTTGTAGAAACAGCTGTTGTCGGTCATTAAGGCAGTCTGTGTGTCCAGTTCATTTGTTACCAAGTTGTTGATGGAGTCTAGAAGAGATG
>Ga0066187_1000708_pt1 | contig 10860 bp, 13 predicted proteins | sample WorMetexBAHAMAS1_FD_58706 | JGI IMG/M metagenome (GOLD analysis project Ga0066187, IMG submission 58706) | Marine gutless worms symbiont microbial communities from Max Planck institute for Marine Microbiology, Germany - Inanidrilus exumae... | ecosystem: Host-associated > Annelida > Digestive...
AAAGTGGGACTATTTAGGCCAATACAAATGTAGAATCAAGGAAGATCTGCTCTTATAGTGTATTCCAAGCTTGTTTCAAGAGTGTATAATTCATGGGGATTGCCAAGAATTAATTCCATGGGATCATGCAGGTTATTGCCTAAAATTTCAAACGACTGATTAATGTACAAGATGCTCTTTTTCAGTGGAGTTGATCGGACTCTTTTTCCCGGATTTCTTAAAAAAGCACGAAATCCTGGAAAAATACGAAAAGTGAAAACGAACTTGATCATAATTGATCTAAAAACTCATCAACCCCCACTAAGCTTTTTGTTGAAGCATGCTGTTGGTTGGTTTTCAATCAGAAAACCCGAACTTCTCAACACCAACCCTTCATCCCTTCATATCTGTAAGAGCGGATCGGCCTCTGAGTATGTCTCATAGATAGTCCCAAAGCCTCGCTAGCTTCTCTCTGTTTTAAAGTTTTGTCTTTCACTTTTTCCATGATTGAAGTTCTCTTTACCTCCAGAAAAATTCTTAAAAAACGACATTTTGTTGTTGCAGGATTTACGACATTACCACTTTGCGCTTACAATTTTTGAAAACAGAGTTGCGAAGCTTGCTTTCTTGCTTTAGAATGTGTGGGAGGTTCTGTTTGGAGGGGGTAGTAGTTGTGTTATCGAGGGTATGAAGAAAAGTGCCATTTTTCTAGTTTTTATTGCATCGGTAGTAGTGGGTGCCTTTTGCGGAATGTTTGGGCATATTGAGCGTGTTACTAGCCACTTTTTCAGGGAGAAAGATGATAAGACTCGAGGAGAGTTTTTTACCCCTTGCCCTGTTCTGAAGGATCAGAACATCGTTGCGATCGTGCTTGCGGAAAATGTGGAAGACAATGTGGAACGCAACCTCTCCTCGCTCTTCGATCAGACATACACGCAGATGCGCATTATTTATGTTGATAATGGCTCCAAAGATCGAACCTATGAAAAGGCACGTACATGGGTTGAAAAGAGTGGGAAAGTGGAGTGTGTCACTCTGATAAAAATGGAGGAGCATAGGCCTATCCTCGAGGTCTTTTATGAGTTGATTGGGTCATGCGACTCTCACGAAGTGATCGTACCCATAGATGGTAAGGATTGGCTTCTGCATGAAGGCGTATTTGACCATTTAAATTGTGTATACGCTGACCCCAATGTGTGGATGACCCATTCGCGCTCTATCTCTCATCCAGGGTATCAGAAGATTTATGGGCACCCTATTTCGGGTCGAATATTAAAGGAGAAGAGGTTGAGAAAGGAGATGCGAGAAGAGCTCCCTCCCCTCGTGACTTTTTATGCTGGAGTTTTCCATGAGATTAAATTGCAAGATTTGATGTATGAAGGGAGTTTTGTGGATCAATGTGGAAGTTTAGCTATGCATCTGCCTCTTTTTGAAATGGGAGCAAAACACACTCTGTTCATAGATGCACTGCTGTACGTGAGAAACGAGAGAGATCGAGGACATGCTCACACCCCTCACCTGCAAGATATTGCCTCTGTGCACTCCCACTTGGAACGACTTGCCCCTTATTCTCATCTGAGTATGCTCAGACAGAGTGAACAGTCTATACCTTTCTATCGATATAAGAGTGACATAATCATCTTTTCTGAGGACACTCCCCTCCACTTATACGCTTGTTTGGAGTCACTTTTTTTAAATGGGAGTGATATTAATGAGGTATATGTCATTTATAAGGGGAGTAATCACGGATTTCAACATGCCTATTTGTCTGTGAAAGATGAATTTTATACTGTGCAGTTTTTTAATGTGTGTGATCATCCTGGAAAGGATTTTTCCTCTTCGCTTATTCACGCCCTATCAAATCGCCGTCATGCTTCTCCTTACGTGATGATTGGGGGCGATCACATGATCTTTGATAGGCGCCTCTGCTTTCATGACTGCATTTGGGCGATGGAGAGGACTCATGCTGACCACTTCGTTTTGGACGCGGGCGATCACATATTTCCATCATCGAATAGGGTCTCTATTTCTACAGATATCTTTGCTTGTCAAAGCGACAGGGATGAGATGAAGCATGTGTTGATGCCAGCGTTATATCGCAAAACGTTTTTCCAAGCATTAAAGGGAACGTGTGACTTTTCCACACTTATGGGTTTTTGTCAAAACTGCCTCTCGCACTGGTCTGTGGCCCTCGTTTTTAATGAAGAAAAGGTTCTCTCTTTGTGGCATGAGATAGAGGGTGTTGCTGACTATGACCCAAGGCAAGAGTGGAAAGACAAATTTATAGAAGGATTTAAGATCGACCTATCCTCCATTTCTCATAGGATGAAGGGTGGTGAAGATGGGGATCACCAGCTCCCCTTGGTCAGGCGGGAAAGGCGCCAAATGGCGCTGAAAGAGCTTTAGCTATATGCCAATGTGAGGGCCTGTGCTTGGTTGGCGATGTAGACATCAGAACTTTTCTCGAGGTTTTTGGATTGCGCAAGACCCTGTCTTTTATATCCCAAAAGGAATAACGCCTTAGCGCGGTTAAGGAGTGTAGGTTCGTGTAGTCTGTCTAACTTGAGAGCACGTTCAAAATAGTTGAGCGCTGAAAGGTTGTTTCCCTCCTGCAGATGGAGAGCGCCTAGTGTCTGAAGATCGTAAATATTTTCTCTAGAAAGGAGGTAAAGCACCTCAAAGAATTTGAGGGCTTGCTTGTAATGCCCCTGTTTGATGAAGGAGTAGCCTGCAAAGCGCACATCTTCGATTTGATCTTCTCCCCATCCTAATAGCTCAATCCAATCAATTTGACTCACTGCGCCTATCCCTTGGAATATTGATTACGACGTGCGTTAATTTGTCCTAAGATTGCATCTGAAGTATTGAGATAGTCGAGAAGGTGAATAAGTACTTGAGATTCTCTATGTTCCTCCTCCTTTTCTCTATCCTCCTCCCAGGGATATTTGAATTTTGTGCCTTTGGAAGACCTATTGAGCCGTGCCTTTTCCCTAGATGAAATTTTATCTTTGATCTTTTGAATTTGAGCTGTGAGCAGCTTTTCAGGGCCTATGGAGGGGATGACCTGATGGGTGAATATGCGCATCGTTTGAAAATTATATCCTGGGGGGGCAGAGAATGATGCCCAAGGGACAAATCGCTGTCTAGTTTGAAAGAGAAGATCAAATTCGCTTACAAAAGTGGGGGCAGCGACATCGACGACAGTCTGTTTAGAGACAAATGGGGCCTCTTTGACAATTGATAAGTCGACACGTTCCTGATCGAGTGCCCAACGGATGGAGGGTTCGATCCCTAAATTGTCTACAGTTTTGGCTTCTGGCATATAGGCCTCTCTTTCTTACTTTATACACCAGCGTTCCATTTATACTCAAATTTTGGAGCGGATGATCTGTGGCTGGTTGAAATTTGGAGTGTGTGAACAAGATTTCCACATATTCCCACTTTTCATATCTTGTTTGTTCATAGCAGATTATAGAGCTTGTTTGTTGAGTATGAGGGCTAGTTTTAGACAAAAGGATTGCCCCTTTTCTGTAGCTGATGATAAATTGTGGGAGTAAGTGGAAAAGTGAGTAAAAAGTTGTATGCATCGCTTCTTTTTTAGTGGATCGACACATTCTAAACTCGATGAGAAAAATCGTTTTGTCCTGCCTCAGCAGATGCGGTATGGGTTGATAGAAGATGGCGCGTTGCAATTCACCTTAGCCTTGGGTTTGGGGGGGTCGCTTGCTATCTATCGCAGGAGCGACATTGATAAGATCGTGCATGCCTTTTATTCTAAACAACATATAGCGAGGTATCAGAAGTTTTTCACACTTTTTTTTTCCACCTTGCATCATACGACCTGTGATAAATTGGGACGAGTTCTACTCCCTCCTTCACTTAAGAAGGCGACCAGAATCAAACAGGAGATTGTGATTGCAGGTGTCTTGAACAGAGTGGAGGTGTGGCCCTTAGAAAGATATGAGTCAGAGCTCGGAGAATTTTTGAATGGTGAGGATGGAAATTTGTCCGAGATGACGGAGGAGGCCTTCGCGCTGCTTGAGGAGGGGTGTTCTAAGGAGTCGGAGGAAAAGGCATAATGTCCCATACTCCTGTAATGTTGAAGGAGAGTTTAGAGATATTTGAGGATCGGACACTCTCCCTATTTTTCGATGCTACAATTGGCTCTGGAGGGTTTGCTAAGGCGCTACTCCGGGCACACCCTGAGATTAAAACTTATTTTGGGTGTGACCGAGACCCTAGTGCCTTGGAGCTGTCTAGAGAAAATTTAAGGGAATTTGAAGGGAGGGTGGAGCTAATTTATGCAAATTTTTGTGATGTGAGACATATTTTGGAGGAGAAGGGGATCAAAGAGGTAGATGGTTTTTTTTTGATTTAGGAGTTTCATCGATGCAGTTAGGTGAGAAAAAACGTGGTTTTAGTTTTATGAGAGAGGGACCCCTCGATATGCGGATGGATCCCTCTTCCGATTTGACAGCGAAAGAGATTATAAATAAGTGGTCAGAGCCAGATTTGGGTTGGCTGCTCAAGGAGTATGGAGAGGAGTGTTGTTGGAGGCAGGCTGCTAGGGCTATCATAAATGCGCGCAGAAAAAAGGAGATTGAGACAACGGTGGAGCTTGCGGAAATTCTCTCGAAAGCAGTTAGACGTAGGCGTAATAGGAGGTTTCATCCAGCTACCCTTACCTTTCAAGCACTGCGCCTCTTCATCAACCAGGAGATGCCATCTATCAGAAAGGGGGTTAGGGAGGCAATGTGTTTTCTCGCCCCTAAGGGGAGGATTGGGGTGCTCTCCTTCCATAGTTTGGAAGACAGAATAGTAAAAAAGATCTTTAACTCCTTCTCTAAACCAGTAAAAAAGATGGCAGAAATTGGGGAGAGCCACATCTTTCCGATGTTTAAGCTGCTCAATAAAAAACCCCTTCTGCCGTCACTCAATGAGGTACGTAGAAATCGGCGTGCGCGTAGCGCAAAACTGCGCGTCGCGGAAAGGAGTTAATCCTCATAAGGGAGAGGTGGTAGGGTGACGCTAGGGGTGCTCATTCGTCTGCTTGTTTGTATTCTTTTTTGGGGAGTGATGTTGTGCCTTTACATCGACAAACAGAATGATTTGACATGGTTTAGAATAGAGGTTCCTCAGTTGATGAAAAATTTGAGTGTTATTGAAGGGGAAGTTTCCCAGTTAAGATACGAGGTTGAACAGGTTGAAAACCCTGAAAAGTTGATGGAACTGGCGCGCTCTCCAGAATTTTCCCACCTAAAGCACCCCTCGATCGACGATGTAGTAGTGATTCATGAAGAGTAAAGGTTTTCATCGTCTCCTATTTTTAGACCTCTTTCTTCTGCTTCTATTTTGTTTCATTGTTGTCCAGTTTTTTAAGATACAGATTTTGGAAGGAGACAGGTGGACAAGGCGGGCAAAGATGCAACACCATCTTTTTGTAGTTGAGCCATTTAAGAGAGGTCGCTTTTTCTCTAATCCCGAGCTGAAGAGAGGACATCCTACGAAATCTGTGGCTTTGGCGTTCGATATGAAGCACTACCACCTACATATCGATCCTGTTGCAATTCCAGCATCTCTAAGATGTGAAATTGTCGATAGGGTGGGGGAGATTCTTCATCTCGGTGAGGTAGGAAAGGGGGAGATGCGCCAGCACTTTGACAAGAAGTGTCGTAGTCGTCGTATTCGTAGTGGATTGAGTGAAGTAGATAAAAGGCTCCTAGATGAGTGGTGGAACCTCTATGCCAGACAAAAGAAAATTCCCCGTAATGCTCTCTTTTCTTTGGAGGATTATCGGCGTGTTTATCCATACGGGAGGTTGCTTGGTGCCGTGTTACACGGTGTGCGTGATGAACGCGATCCAGATACAAACCAGGCCATTCCTGCAGGGGGAGTGGAACTTTTCTTTGATGCCTATCTTCGGGGCAAATCTGGAAAACGCTCCCTTTTGCGCTCACCCAGAAACCCCATGGAGAGTGGCCTCCTCATCACCATCCCCGAGGATGGTGCCGATGTGCACCTCTCTATCGACCATTATATTCAGACAATTGCAGAAGAGGAAATTGAAGCTGCCGTGAAAGGGGCGGGGGCGAAGAGTGGATGGGTTGTCATGATGGATCCCAACACTGGAGAGATCTACGCTTTAGCCCAGTACCCCTTTTTTTCCCCCTCCGATTATCGGAAATTTTATTCAGATCCGAAGTGTGTCGATGCTACCATGGTGCATGCCGTTACAGACTGTTTTGAGCCTGGCTCTACAATGAAACCTATTTCAGTAGCTGTTGCAATGATCGCTAATGAGGAACTCAAAAAGCGGGGCAGCCCCCCCCTTTTTAGTCCCTCTGATATGCTTCCCACACATAGTGGGATCTTTCCTGGAAGGAAGCTTCCCCTCCACGATGTGGGTCATCACCGCTTCTTAAATATGTATCTGGCCATCCAAAAATCTTCCAACATTTATGTAGCTAAATTGATTCAACGCATAGTTGAAACTCTGGGAGACGATTGGTATCGTACGCAGCTTCAAAATGTCTTTGGCTTTGGGGTATCGACTGGGATTGAACTCCCCGGAGAGAGTTCAGGCATGTTGCCCAAACCAGGGAAGGGGAGCTCTCAATGGTCTACACCTACCCCCTACTCTCTTTCTATAGGATATAATGTGTTGGCTAGCAGTATGCAACTCGTGCGCGCGTTTGCTATCATTGCAAATGGCGGATATAGCGTTAAACCTACCCTTGTAAAAAAAATTGTCAAGGATGGAGGAGTGGTTTTCCCATGTATAGGAAGAGAAAGAGTGCGCGTGTTAAGTTCGGAGATTAGTCGAGAGGTAGTGTATGCATTAAAGTTTGTGACAAAACCTGGAGGAAACGGGGTGCGCGCAGATGTCCCAGGTTATACTGAGGCGGGGAAGACTGGCACAACTGAGAAAGTTGTTCAGGGGGTCTACTCTAGAAAGCACCACTTTTCGAGTTTTATTGGTTTTTCCCCTGCCGTCAATCCGAAGTTTCTACTTTATGTCGCTATCAATGAGCCCGAATATGGCACTAGAAGAGGATACTTTGGAGGGTGTTGTGCCGCCCCCACATTCAAACATATTATGCAACGCACCTTCCAGTATTTGGGTATTCCACCAGACGACCCTTACGGATATTCTCCTCGGGACCCTCGTACAGATAGTAAAAGAGCAGATTGGAGTAGGCAAGTAGATTTCCTTAGAGAGATCTATCTTAAATGGAACAGATAGTCGGTTGAAATGAAACTAAGAAAATTGTTTAAAGATTTGGACGTGGAGATTAAGGGGAATAGAGATGTGGAGGTTATGGGGATCTTTTCCCACTCACAGTTTGTTACTCCGAGCTCTCTCTTTATTGCTAAGAAAGGAAAAACTTTTAATGGAAATACATTCATTTCCCAAGCTGTGGAGGCTGGAGCGTCAGCGATACTCACCGATATTTATAATCCATTCCTTAAAAACGTCGTTCAGGTCATCGTTTCCGATGTTGGGGCTGTTGAGGCGAAGCTTGCCAAGCGTTATTATAGAGATCCCGCATCTTCGCTTTTTCTGGTAGGAATTACTGGGACCAATGGAAAAACTACAACTGCCTATCTAGTCAGGCATCTACTTGGAAGCTGTGGTCTCATGGGGACGATCGAATACATCATCGGTAAGCAAAAATTATCTGCGGAGCTCACCACTGCAGATGTCATTACAAATTATAAGGTACTTCGCGACATGGTAGACCAAAATTTGCAATCTGCCGTGATGGAGGTGACCTCACATGCCCTCGATCAAAATCGAGTAGAGGGGATTCAATTTGATCTCGGTGTATTCACAAATCTTTCCCATGATCATCTAGATTATCACGGTTCCATGAAGGCGTATGCTGCCACAAAGATGAAACTATTTAATCAGGTCAAAGAATCGGTGATTAATCTCGATGAAGGTGAGTTAGTAAGCAATATAAAGGGAGTGAGTTATGCTATCGATTGCGCTGCTGATTTTAGGGGATCAGACATTGAAGAGTCTTTAGATGGCACCCAGTTCAATGTGCGCTATTGCAATAGGGTATATCCTTTTACTACTAAGCTTATTGGACGTCATAACGTATACAACTGTCTTGCAGCGATTGCAGTAGCTGTAAGACGGGGGTTGCGTTTTCCTATCCTACAAAGGAGATTGGCGATTTTTGATGGTGTTCCAGGAAGGTTGGAGTCCATCCCCAATACACGGGGCATATATCTTTTTGTCGATTTCGCTCATACAGATAGGGCTTTAGAGAATGTTTTAAGCACATTCAAGAGGATGAAACTGGGAGAGATCATCACGATTTTCGGATGTGGGGGGGAGCGAGACATAGAAAAACGCGCTAAAATGGCTCATATTGCGGAACGGTTTTCTGATCAGATAATTGTAACTTCCGATAATCCCCGTCATGAAGACCCTATGCAAATTTGTCTTGCTATCTCTAAAAATCTGACGTGCAAATACTCTATTGAGGTGGAACGCAGAGCCGCACTCCGCCGTGGTATATCCATAGCTAAAAAAGGAGATATTGTTTTGATTGCGGGTCGTGGCCACGAACCATTTCAGAAGATTGCGGGGAGGCTGATCCCTTTTGATGATAGGAAGGTTGCGCGTGAAATCTTAATTGAGATAAAATAGAGCCTCTATGCTTAGAATTTTTCTCCTCTTTGTTTGTTGTACTCTGCCGCTGGTCACCTCTTGTTCTCAATATGGAAGGGTGAGTGTGCTCGCCTCCGACCCAACACCATTAAAAAGGGAGTTGATCATCATCGACCCAGGACATGGAGGGTCTGATAATGGAGCAAAAGTACAGACTGTTAAGGAGAAGGCCCTAGCCTTGCAGACGGCGGTTTTGGTCAAAAAGCACTTGGATGATAGAGGTTATCCCGTCATCTTGACGCGTAGTCGAGATATCGCCCTTCCACTGCAAAAAAGGACTCTTATTGCTAATGTCAGCAAGGGGCGACTCTTTGTCAGTATCCACTTTAATTCTTGTAAGATGGGCAATATCAGTGGAGTTGAGGTCTACTACTACAATAAGGGGACAGTGTGGCGTCAAGATGCCTCAAAGAGACTTGCTCAACTCGTATTGGATCGTCTGATCTTTACAACTCGAGCAACTTCACGTGGAGTGAAAGCTGGAAATTTCCATGTGATCAGGGAGACTTCCATGCCAGCAATTTTAATTGAAGGGGGATTTTTGACAAATCAACGAGAACGCCTTCAGCTTAAAAATAGAAAATATATCGAAAAGATTGCCTATGCCATTGCAGAGGCCATCGACATCTATTTTCATTAGCGCGCCATTTAGACAATCTATTTTTTAAAGTGCAGGCGCGTTGGTTGTTTTTTTTAGTTGTAAATGTTATAATATATACTACGTTGAGTTTTAACTAGCTCATGGTGGTGCTGTGTGGTGTTTGTTTCCTTTAAATTTCGTGTGATAAAGCCCCTGGATTAAGAGTATGTAGGAGAGGTTGTTGTGGATGTCGATTTGCCATTTTTCCATGGTGCGGCGGCAGTAGATTTTTTGCAGCATTCTGGTGCAAAGGGGGGTGTTGCATTAATAGAGGAGGCAACGTGTCGGGTTATCGAGAACAATAAACGGTTTTGTGAGTTAGTAAAGTCTAGAAGAGAGGCTTTATCACGCGACATTTATCTGACAAGAGGCATATTTTTGACAACAAGGGGTGCAGTGAATGGTCTGAGGTCCGAGATCAAGGGAAAATACCCGTCATCAGATATGACATCTGTTCAGGGTGCTTTTTTATGGTGGGCTGAGGAGCAACTTGTCCTATCGCGTTTTTACATGGGGATACTGAGTCAACAGCTCTGGATGGCGAGGTGGATCATTAATTTATGGACTAAAACTTCCTTGGACCAGTTCTCCATGCTGTTAGGTAGCATGGAGGGGCAATTCAGAAACAGTGCGGAGGGAAGAAAGAGGATGAAAAGTGTGATCAACCTAATAAGTGGAGGACTGGGTATATTGAGAGTGTTACGAGAGGGGTGGGATCTTGATGTTGGTTTAGTAAACCGGCAGGAAGCGCGGGCTGAAAAAATATGGAGACAGCTGACCCCACTGCTTCGTCGTTCTTAAAGCTTTCGGATCGTCTATGTTTTCAAGCCATTTCCCCATCTATGTCTTGTATTACGCATAACAGGAATATTCTGCTTTAAAATTCCTAAGCTAAGCAGAACATAGGATAGATGAGGATTTATCAATTTACTCATTTTATCATGAAAATTTTCTACACCCTGTCCTTCAAGGGATTTGGTATGAAGTTCGACAGCTTCAGAAAAATCTTCCGAGAAGTTTTCGGGAATTTCATCTCCTTTAGAAATTATAATCGCCCGTTCAGCATTGAACAATTGTTGAATGGTAAGGCGCTCATCCGAAGGATCCATAATCACACTCAACAACTCCGGAAACACCTGAAGTGCACATGCTTTCAGGAAAGATCCCTCAAACACAGCCGACATAATCGGTAATGATATCTCTCTACCAAAGAGAGAGTCCCTGCCTTGGGAACTCATGGCGGTAACCATGCAAGAATCAATAGATTTATCAATTTTTCTTAAGCCCAAAGCCTCCCCAACAGCGGAGTGCGTTAAGCCCACAAGGTGCTCATTGCTCCCAAAATTCAAAATCTCCTCTTCCGCGACCTCTACCAAATACTTACAGATGAATACAAAAATAGTTCTAATACACTTTCGAAAAGCCCTGCCTATAGCACCACCTCCTTCTATTAAAAATTGATAGTCACCCAGGCGTGCAATTGCAAACAAAAAGTTAATGGTTTCCACACCATCTTTTTCTACTAAGTCCTTATGAAAATATCGAAAAAATTGTGCAC
>Ga0066187_1000709_pt1 | contig 10848 bp, 5 predicted proteins | sample WorMetexBAHAMAS1_FD_58706 | JGI IMG/M metagenome (GOLD analysis project Ga0066187, IMG submission 58706) | Marine gutless worms symbiont microbial communities from Max Planck institute for Marine Microbiology, Germany - Inanidrilus exumae... | ecosystem: Host-associated > Annelida > Digestive...
TTTCCCCCCTTGTGTAGACGCCCCTGTGGAAATCTGGCCATTTTCAACAGCTATTTCCGCCATTTACAATGGGAGCTGGAAACTGACACTGACTCTTAAACTAGGGCACAATATCTAAATTTTATCAGACCACATTTTTGATATTCGGCCTAGTTTTTGTGTCACATGTCTTTGAAGTTGGCACCGTCTGTCCATTGCGAAGAGTCGACCATCAGTCCCATACGGGGGCTAATTGATTACCGTTAGAATCAATTCAAAATCATTCCCTTTGGTTGTACACTCCGTACAAGAAACCTACCTATATTTTCGGCAACGTCCGATGTCTGATATTGGGTAAACCAAGTATGCTGCTGTGCTGCCTGGTTGGCCGACATGGAAGAAAAGCAGGCCTGGATTGGAAACTATAAAGTACCACAGCAGATAACGCTGGCATGACACATTCGCAGGCAGTGACACTAGGCATCGTCGAATGCAGGAAGTAAACAGCTTGGCACAGATAGCATTCCAGCCAAATACTGTATTGTGGGCATTCCACACAATACAGCCTTCTAGTTTCAGTCTCTTTTTTCGTTAATTCTTAGCTTTGATCTAATGTAGTAGAATAAACTGATTACCCGTTAACTTTTGAGCAATGAAATAAATATTTAATATATTTATCCCTATTCGTACAGTGACGGAGTACAATAATTTGTTTTGAGACACTGAAGTCAGATTTACTGTTGTTTTAGAAGTTGTATGGTTTACTTGGAATGGCACCAACAAGAGGTTCGCTTGATGAGCCGCTGAAGTTCTCTTCTTCACCAAAGGGCCTTTATTTGTATGGTGGTGTTGGCTGTGGAAAGACCACATTAATGGATTTGTTTCATGATGCTTGCAGCCTGTCTCGGAAGAAACGTGTTCATTTCCATGAGTTTATGCTTGATGTACACAGAAGTGCGTATGAATTTAGTCAGTTGCTTTTCAGTTACTTTGTTTCATTGCTTGTACTGGCCATACAGCTATGCTTCATTTACTTACATTGTTGTCTATAGTTTTTTGTACTGCAAGGCATTTGGTTAAAGATCTCTGTGTAATTTACTTAATAATACAGAATGATGTAAAACAAATAAAGTTAACAAACAAACACCCGTTTATGGCCTCTTTTCCAGAACAACTGGGTAAGCTAGCACCAGAAAGTGAGAAACATACTGGATTTTAACGAGGCATGGGTTAATGGGGTAGTAGTGGCATCAGCTGGACCATATGTAAATCATTTGCACCTTGCTCCTGACAGATAACTACGCCAGCACATCATCACTCAACCTTTTGTGAGCTGGCTGCCAACCAACAAGCACTAAGGCAATAGGAAGTTGATTCGTTGGTTGATGTGGACTTTAATCAACAAATTGTTGCTATTTATCCACGGCCTTCTGCAGGTTGTAAACCTAAACCAACAGTCAACTGTAAAAACTGCTCATATATGTGTTCATATCATTGTGCACAACTGTCGTACACAATACAGCACAGAACAGTTCCTATAATCTTCCTTCATATCCTGCAGACAGTCATCATTTCTCCGATGTTGTCTATTGGAGGAAAGGCTATAATGCAGGATGGTATAAATGTCATGTGTGTTAGTTGCGTGTGGTTAAACTGTCAGTCATTAGTAGTAGTGTATTAACTGATTGTATGCATTGTTCTGTGTTAGGTTATGGTAGTTGCAGCATGATTGGGAGTGTTATAATAATAGTTGCAGATTTGTAAGTTTCGTGTATTTGTTTTTGCATTGTGTCCATATACTTGCTGTATAAGAGGTCTAGCATTCTGGTTCTGTGTATGAGTTTATATGTGCATATTTAGGGATTCACGAAGTTAAGTTGGCAATGAATGTCAAGAACTTCAATCTGAATCGTTCACAGCCGTATGACCCGATTACTCCAGTAGCACGTGATATTGGACGGGACACAACATTGCTTTGTTTTGATGAGTTTCAGGTGAAATATGCAAATGTTTCTTGTCTGTGCTATTGTTTTATTTGTGCGTGATAGCTACAGTTTTAAGTGTATTTTATGATGGGCGCCCAAGAATTTAAAGCAGCGGCTTTTACTAAGAATGCCTTAATAAGACACAACACACTGAACACGTTAAACAAATGATAATGTTTTATTATTGTTCAACATAATCTATTGTGAGTTTTATGCGTTTTTTCCGTTTTGCTGGGAGTGATAATATTCTGGCCATGTAGTTTGTCCTTCAGCCATGATAAATTATGTGACTGTATGTCTGTCACTAAAAATGGACGTCCATGGAAAATCTTTTTAAAATAAATATCTAAATAGAAAACAGTCACTTGGTGCCAAGTAACGGTTGTACGGTAATCGGTACATGTCCTGAAACCCAAAGTCATGAAGGGCAGTCTGAACAGAACTTTCTTTACTTGTGAACCTCTGAATTGTCATGCACCAACATCACACCACAAGTTATTAAGTGGTTAAAGAATTTTGATGATAACCGTATCCCATGTCATGCCGTTATTAAGGATTAAATGATCCCTTTTGTGACATGCATTATTGACAATTGAGTGATCCCTTTCACTGAAGCAGAGCCTCGTGATGCTTTTCATGGGCCGGACAACCCTTAAAATTGCCTCTTTTCAGGGGAATCTTGAACCCATCTAATACACATGAATCAGCCTTTCAAACGGCATCTCAATTAGTTCTGCCATTTTTAAGTCGACTCTTCGACAGAGTCTATTTAAAAAAGCCGGTCTCAAATGTCCGTTCGTACGTACGTACGTCTGTCTGTCCGTCCACTAAAGTTTTCTTCGATTTCAATGAAATTTGGCATGTGGCTAGATGTCCATGAGTGGTTCATGACGATATGCAGTATGACCCCAATCCAAGGTCAAGGTCACGAGCCCTTCAAAGTTGGAAATCCGGCCATTTTCTAAAGCTATCTTTTTCGCCATTTACAATGGCAACTGGCAACTGACCACCGATTATTAAACTAGGGCACAATATATAAATTTGGTCATGCCGGATTTTTGATATTTGGCCTAGTTTTTGTGTCACGTGACTTTGCAGTTGGCACGCTCCATCCATTGTGAAGAATTGACCGTCAGTACCATACGGGGCTAAATTTTGCACAGTACATCAGTGTGACCCACACACAGACGATTAGTCGGAATCCCTTTTGGCATCCCCTCTGTTGAATCTTGCATACACGATTGGTGTTTCTGTAATTATGTGTCAGTTTTTTTGTAATTCTACAGAGCAAACTATGTCAATCGTACAGTATACATGAAAAACAGAAATAGCTGTAACTAATGTACTAAAATTATATTCATGTAATGATTACAAATATAACGAAATTCTGCGTGCATGTGCGACATATATATTCATTTTACTTAGCAGTTGGGGATTGGAATACGTAGCTGCATCATTGGTCAAAAGATAAAAGTCTGTGACATCTGTCACAATAGGCCACGCCTATATTATGCGTGCATTGTGGCCTAATAATGCATGACGTTTCTGTTTGATTGGTCACATGACCTGACAGCTGTTGCAAAAATAATCTGGTACTGTGTCGTTGTGACCTACTTTCCAGAAGCTGTTATTCTGTAGTAACGAATGTTGACCAACTTTATTTTAAGATGCTTGTGTAGATAAGTTCGTTGAGTGCCCATCGCATAATAACTTTAGTTAGTAAATTTTGCAGACATTTGACAGTGTGATTCCAATAAATATTGCAGGTAACTGATATAACAGATGCTATGATTCTGAAGCGATTGTTCTCGCACATGTGGCGTAATGGAATCGTCATAGTTGCTACGTCCAATCGACGACCAGATGGTCAGTCGGATATTTTGTTGTTAAACTGTGATTAGTGTATTTTACTGTCTGAGTAGTTAATAGCGTGTTGCTTTGCAGATCTGTTGCGTAACAGTAATAAATTACACAACATTCATCTGAACAGTATCGTCAAAGTTCAGACTGTTGCTCATTACTGTTATCTGCTGCATTCCATTAACAAAATGCAGATTTATTATAGTAGTATTAACTAAAATCTGCTTTGTTTTTATGACGATTTGTTGTGGTAATTGGCAGTAGTCTAATAAAGTAGCAGTTTTAGTTTTATTCGACTGTAGTGAAATGACTTTAGGTTGGTGTTGAAATATCTCACACACATGCTTACATGTGTGTTTATTACTATGAAAACTATAAATTGCATTAGGTGTGTAATTTTTTGTTACAGATTTGTATAAGAATGGCCTTCAGCGAGTTAATTTTGTTCCATTTATACCAATGTTGAAGGTATTACGTGCTTTGTTTTGTTGTAGTTAATTTGTCTTAGAAATATCATAATAATCTACTGAAGTAGTTGCATATTTTTACTGGCCCGTTTAATGTTCCAATATTGTTTTGCATGCTGTCGTCTTTCAGCGTCGTCTGCCGTCTGTCGTCGTCTGTAATGCTTGTTTTTATAATTTTCGCAGTTTTGTTATGTAAAACATTAAGTGTAGTGTATGGGATGGCCAAATAAAGTTTATTGGGCCAATGTCGTCATCATGCCATATTTCCTGCGAGTGGTCAACCCATTGCTGAGGTATTGTGATTTAACGGCTTTCAAATGGTGACCTTCTGCCGTCTTCGATTTCTAAAAATTCAAATTTCAATGGCCAGTAGAGTAAATAGGATCAGTGTCTATTGTACCAAATTTTGCAGTGATAGGTGGAACCATTGCCAAGATATAGCAATTTACTTTTTTTCAAAATGGCGGCCGTCTGCCATCTTCAATTTTAAATGTTCGAAATTTTACCAGCCGATACGGCTCGGAGGGCCAATATGCGTCACTGTGCCAAATTTGTGCCAATCAGTTGAACCGTTGCAGAGATATGGCCATTTTTTATTTTTAAAGATGTCGGCCGTCCGATGGCCACCATCTTGGATCTTTAAAAAAATTCCAAATTTTAACTGACGAACTAATTTGGAGGGCCAATATGTGTCACCGTGCCAAATTTTGTGACGATTGTTCAAACTGTTCCAGAGATATGGATTGGATTGGTTTTCTGCATGTTTGGACTACCCACAAAGAGTGTTTGGTGGTCTTTGTTACTAGCAATAATTGGTTGGAATCGGTTCAGTAGTTTCAATAATATGCTAGTTTTAATATTTTGTGCGTTAAGCTTGAAAATGTATATTCATGCCCCCAAAATGGGTTTTTGGGGATTTGACCCCAAAATAAAGTATTAACATGACCCTCAAAACGCACTTCCTTGTGTGGAAGCATGTCGTATGACGTATAGATCGTCAAAATCAGACCACTGATGTGGGCTCGGTGTGAGCCAAAGAATAAAGCCAAAAAAAATTTTTAAAGGTATACTACGAAACAAACATGTGACATATCATGTGTTCGCCCAGACCACCCACGTTGTCGCAGTGCCACATGGATTTGCATCACATTGCATGATTGATCACCCCAAGACGTAGCTGTATATATTTCAAATTTCATCAAAATGTGTTCAGGGTTTTTAGAGCCCCAGCAGGTCAAAATTTGCCCTTTCCCATTACTTTGGCTATTGTCTTTTACATCAGCCGTGACACGCCCTGATGTGTTTCAGTTTTCTTATTGCTTTGTAGTGTAACGTTTCATTAGCAGCCGTGATTCAGTGATGATGCAACTTCAGGTTGGTTCTCACTGATATCTGCGTGACACCTTTGTGATGTCACAAAGGCATCTGTCCAAAATACTTCAACTTGCTCTTGAAAAACGTTCTACCATGAACTGTTCCCTCAAAGGGGAGTGTTGTGTTTCAGCTGAACTGCAAGATCGTCAACCTCGACTCCATAGATTATCGACGTATAGCGTCTCGTGTGGAAGGACACACTTACTTCGTGTTAGTCAGTTTTGTTGCTGTGTTGTGATGTGTGTAAGACAACTTTGTTTAGTGAGTGATTTTTGCATTACAACTGATTAGCTTAACTGATCTTATATCACTGTAACTGAAGACACTAATATCCGGCAGCTGATGTCAAAGACAGTTAGCTCTTGGCATATATATCTACATAAAGCAGTGAAGCGGTTTATAGTGATCATATTTTATCAACATCGTTTTCAGAAATAGTGGATTGTGTTGTTTTTTAGAAATAAATGCAGTTGCGTCCCAGTCTTTATTAGGGATGTTAATTCCCTGGGAAATCTCATTCCCAGTTTTTGGTGGACCAGTCCTGGATCTTGATTGAGATTCGCTTTGGACCTTTTTAACGACTGCCATGGTCTGTACTTCTTAGACTTTGCCAGATTGCCAGAATACAATTGTATAGAGTCTGTTTATATACAAATTAAAATCGTAATCTTGGAGAAATCAATGACCACACAATGGAAGTAATGTCGACAAGTTTATGACTTCTCTGACATCTAAATGAAAGTGATGTGTTTATACAGAACACTATTTTTGATCATTATATTAATTAGGTTAGTAATTAATGTGTTTAATGAATTATATATTTTATGAATGTTCATCTTTTAGGTCCAGTACTTGTGATGCAAAGTATGAGATGGATCACGTTTATGAAGACCTAGTTAGCCGAGCCACTGGCGGTGAGTCAGCATATTCATTACGCGCATAAGTTTGCAAATAAAACTAATTTGTTTGCAGTCCTATTTTGCTGTAGTCCGTCTTCCTGTGAATGTTGTAACATTGCGTGACATTATACTATCGTGTTATATGCTGTGGCTATGTGTCTGTTTAGGTAGAACTCTAGACTTTTGCCAGATAGACACACGTCTATCTGGCAAAAGTCTAGAGTTCTACCTAAACGGCTAAACCTAGGATCTTGCAAACGTCACATGATGGCCAAGGGACTCTAGTTTTTCGATAACAAAGATCTTGGCAAAAATTGGGTCACCCGCAACAAGGGTGCCAAATACAGTTGAGGTAGGTTAAAATCAGCAATTTTATTTATTTATGTATTTATTTAAAATTAAAGACAAAGGACCCGAAGGTCACAAACATGTCCCAGAGAATATCAGAGTTTGTATATGAAACAAAAGTCATTAGTCAAATATAGATATAAAGAAGATTACACAAACACACAGCCAACATAAACAGAATAGAATACCGGTGATTAACATGTTATTGGCCTGATGCCATGGACTTATTTATTATCAAGATAAGAAAGATTGAGAGTGCAGCCGCCGCCTTATAGTGGACACAGTGGGAGAATGAACCACAACGTGAGACAAATTGATCCAGATACCAAAAACATGACTGGAGAAAAAATATTTAGTGGCATAAATACTGAAATGTGGTTTTATTAATTTATAAGCATGACCTTGAGATATGGAGTTATCAACAATATTAAAAGTAGACATGATCTAGGTATCACAGTGACCATATAAAGTCAGTAATCCTGTGACAAGATTCTAAAGATTTTGAATGTGATGCATTCAGACACACTTCATAAGGCATTTTCCAAAAGCCCTTAAATCTTTTAGTAAAAAATCACCGAACACGTTTCGCTTTATTAATAAGGTTTTTAAAATGAGTTGACCAAACCGATGAACAGTATTCCAGAATGGGACAAACCTAAGTACAAAAAGCTTTAGTCAGTAAAACTCTTTATCACGTTAATATCTCGCTATATCTTAGAAATGGTGCAAGATAGGGACATAGTTACTATTGAAGGCTAATATGAACTCATTTGCACTCTGTCGAATGGTGATATTTCCAGTAACCTTGGCTCCAAACCATTCCATTTTCTACATTCAAGGTCAAATCTTGTGAACACCATATCTCATGAACTACTGGAGCAATCTCAATGAAACTTACAGGGAATAACCACCAGTATCCATTGATGACCTGGCTGTATGTTGGAAGTGAAAGGTCAAGGTCACACCTTGGTTCAAGTATATGGCTGTAAAGACATCTGTGTCGACGCTGGGATGTCTAGTCTCTGTCTATCTTGTGTTGTAGTATATTTGTGTTATGGATGAATGTTCGCTTTTGTTGTGTTATATTTAGTTTCTTAAGTAGTATCCAAGCCAAGAGATTGGCGGGGAAGAACGTCTCCAAAATGACCTTTTTTGTGTTGAGTGGGATGTAATACCTTAACCTTAGCAGCTCAGTGTCAGTGTCAATTCATACAGCTGTGCAGCGATTGACAACATTTCAACTGACACAGCACGTCTTGTGGTCCCTTTGCAATCACTGAGCTTGGATACAAAGATACAAACAGTGATGTATGTTCTTGTGGCTCATAGTTGAAGGAGTTAGACACATAGAAGTATATGGACGAACGATAAAGTTTGAGAAAACATGCGGTAACATCCTCGATGTTACATTTCCTGAACTTTGTTGCAAGGTTAGTGATATCTGTATACGATGCCCATTGTATTTGCTTTATGTTTGAGAGTCTGTTCCTTTGAGCAGTTTGTTCAGCCTGTGCATGTTGCACGTATCAAAATATGAAAGTAAATGAAGTCAAAAAGCTGATGGCCTTTTTATTCTTTATCCTTGACGGAGGCATAACAGCAACTAGGCTTGTAGTTACTTCGTTTCGAAATTCACTTGCTCAAGTTATAATGTAGCAAACATCATTTCTCTTATCAGCTGTACTTTAACTACTTCATTGGCACAAAGTTTGTGTTCATAAATATATTTACAATATTGACAAAAGGTCACCTCACGACGTTTGAGCTTAGCATGGATTGCACCTAAACAATGCCAGTTTTGTTACAAATATGATTATTTGTATTCATGTTATCACACACAAGGTATTAGAAGGTGGGGGTGGAGGGGGCAGGTCTGATACCGTTGGTGGGAGGTGTCTACCGGATGCTTCTCTTGAATTTTGCCGAGTAGAAGCATTCCAAAGCCAGACCAACACAGAAAAGATAGTATACAACAGGAGTTGTTAGGCACTGATATTTTATAGGAACTGAAAGTCTGCAGCTACACAAAATATCACATTGAACTGATAAATAGATCTTGTGGTTGTTGGTTAGTTTCCTCCCATTGTATGTGCTAGCATAATAACTTAGATGAGCCTCCACTATTCTTTCCCATTTTGGTCGTTGCTAAACAAAAAAGGCAACGAGGTTGGGAGGTTACTCTATCATTGGCCATCCTTAACCTGGCAGAACTAAATATTCATCCAAGACCTTTTCCCTGATATAGCGTATTTTTGTGCTGAAAAGGGACGTTAATCTCCCAGCCAACCAACCATATAAGAAAACAAAACAGTAGAAAGCAAGACACTGTATAGTGTCTACATGTAAGACCGATACTGTAGCAAGTCTTAAGTCCTTGTGAGCATAGGTTTTTTGTTTGATATGTATAAGGCGTGTAATTTGTTTGCGGCCAAAACTGTATTATGCTGTCATTAATGCTACAAAAGTCGATAAATGTGTGTTATTGTGACATTAATCAAATCAGTCAAATTTGCAGCGATTTATAGCAAAATGCAAGAATTCACAGTAGTGGCTGAAATTTGCAAATTTTGCAAATCCCGCAATAGTCGCAAAAAACTTACAGCTTTAGATATGTATGTGTTTGTGCATTAGCCGTTGGCGGCATCTGACTATCTGGAAATCTGTAAAAATTTCGATGTTATGCTCCTTCGTGATATTCCACGGATGTCTTTGGAGAACCGCTCTGAAACGAGGAGATTCATAACTTTGATTGACACACTCTATGATCAGAAGGTATTGCGAGAAGCAGTTTTGTTACATTCAAGTCGTTAACAGTTATTTCACCCTGACATTTTCATTGGCTTATGTGGCATAGAAATTATCTGAAACAGGGTTCCCACGCCTCCTGGAAAGTCCTGTATTTTTTTGTAAAATTTCCAGGCCCTGGAAAGTCGTGAAAAATGCGCTTGGTCCTGGAAATTTTAGTAAAAGGTCCTGGAAAGTGTTGGAATTTCCTAGGCTATGATGTGGGAGTCGGACACAATGAAACAGGTGCAGATGCCAAAATTTGCGAAAATTAGCTAAGATTTTATTTGTACATACGTAAAAAAATCAGTGGTGGTTGGAAATTTTTGTAACGAAGGGAGTGGGAACACTGCTGAAATCTTTGTCTGCTGTACTGATTTTGATTCTCATAGAATGCACATTCAGCTGAAAATGTGGACTCAGCTGAGTTGCAAACTCAGTTGAATATGAATCATATTTTGTGTGCATGCAAGTTAGTGTTTGCTTGTATATGTTTCTTTCCACTTACATGATTTTGTTATAATTTAAATATATTAAATCCCAGTTTTTGCCTTGCAGTGTACGTCTGCTGAAGTGTTTCCTAACTTGCAGAAGAATTGTGCAGTCTGTTTATCAGTTGTTGTGTTTGCATTGAGAAATCACAGTTACCTATTGCTTTGATTAAGTCGTCAACTTGTATGCTTCTAGCAAGTAGAAGTGTAAGTTATCTAAAAATGGGACCTTGTTTAAATAGTGATGTTTGTTGATTTTACACAATTGCTTATTCTGCTAGATGCGAGTAATCTTTTCGGCCGATTATCCACCTGAAGATCTCTTCGGCACAGTCACGCCTGCTGCCGAATATGACCGTGTGCTTGTTGACGACCTGAGCAAAGACAAACCGGTTAGTTTCAGAGTAGTTTTTGCAGCAGCCTGGAAATCGTGGCAACATCATCATCATCATTGATAATACCAGGATTAATGTGATTGTGATATGAGTAGCAAACGCTGCAAGACTATGAAAACTGTTAGTGAGCGTTGTTGTCACTGTGTAGGCAAGCATGGCTGTAATTTCAACTGATATGAACGTCTTTGCGTCTGTATCTCAAGCTGTAAACTAGATGGAAAGTACTCTGCGAGAGTACAAATCCCCGCGAAAGCGTTTTTGTCGCC
>Ga0066187_1000710_pt1 | contig 10842 bp, 7 predicted proteins | sample WorMetexBAHAMAS1_FD_58706 | JGI IMG/M metagenome (GOLD analysis project Ga0066187, IMG submission 58706) | Marine gutless worms symbiont microbial communities from Max Planck institute for Marine Microbiology, Germany - Inanidrilus exumae... | ecosystem: Host-associated > Annelida > Digestive...
GTAAGTGCGAATAACATCAGATGATATCCGCACTTTTGTAAGTGCGAATAACCACTTCCTTAAAATTTTGAGGGTTGGCTGTGCGGAAGATGGAGTATAACACTACCTGAGGTGAGGGAAATTGCATTGATTGCGGTAATAAGACCTACCTTTCTTACATCGTTGCCTTATCCTGACCCATTACCGCCATTTGGCAGCTGATCAATAAATAATAGGAGGTGCTAATTTTTGTAGTGTGTTTGTGTGTATAATTGCAGTGAATGTGTAGATCTCGTGTACACATGAGTGGCGAACGAAGGATTTTGGTACTCTATGGAAGTCAGACAGGAACTGCACAAGATGTGGCTGAGAGGATTGAACGAGATGCTGTTCGACGTCACTTATTAGCTAACGTGAAATCTCTTGACCAGTATGACATCGTATGTGTTGCCAGCATGTTATCAGTTTGTCATATTGTTCTGGTTGATCTTGCTCCGATTTTATTTGCTGTGTCTTCATTACAGATGGTATTGTTTGGCGATTAGGCCTAGTGGTAATGACATTGAATGCATCAACAAAGTTACTATATATGTAGAGTTCAATTAGTACTGAGACTGTCAGACTGATAACCATTTGTGGATATATTGTCACCCAGGCCAACTTGGCATTCAACTGTCAGCAATATAGCAAATGAGTAAACTTAGTTTGCCACTTTGTTTACTAGTGCATAATAATGAGGTTTTAAACTGAGTGTTGAATAAAAGAAATAAAAATAATTATAATAAAAATAAAAGAATAAAAAATAGTACAATTAAAGTTAAGTGACAGTTAAAGTGACTCCGTGGCTATGTATCACAGAATTAGCAGTAATGCAGCCTACATCTTGTGATGAGTTTCTGCTATAATATAATTAGCTGATTGTCATACTATCATAGCATTGGTTGTCATAACAACTGACCGACTGAATTACTTACTTACTTACTTACTACTGCTACTTTTGTTTTTCCGAGTGAATCTGCGTCAGTTGGTTCCCCTCTGCGGCCAGGACTCCTCTACCACCTGTTCCAGAATAGAACCTCTGGGGATTAGTGGAATGAGGGCTTTTTATGGACTGGATATTTTTCCTGCCACCAGCATCAAAGCGCTGAAGGCAATACAAAGCACCTGGGATGTTAAGTCCTTTTTGTGGCCTTGGCCTCAAGGCCACAAAATGCGGCCTTGGTCTCATAACAACTGGCTAAGGCATAAGCATAGGTCTCAGCCTTGGCCTTGATACACTGGCCTTAGCCTTTCTTTGTCCATCTTTAGACACCTGACGGAAAAAGTAGTTTCTTTTATGCCAGCTCGCAACCGGTACCGTACAATACCAATACCATAACAGCGGACTTAGCGTTAAGTTAATTTGGTATTGTCTCAGAGTTGCATATTGTTAATGGAAATGTTGAACATTGATGTAGGTAGCTGAATTTGTGAGCCAGGACTTGTTTGTGATTGCGTGTAGGTACAGCTGGTGTCAGAACCACTTGTGGTTTTTGTCACAGCCACTACAGGACAAGGTGATCCGCCAAACAACATGAAGGTATTGAGGATACTCACTGTTAGAAATGCGGTTTATTGACTGAATGTAGGCTGTGTTAGGTGAACTTCATGTTTACTGAAGCAGCCTTAGACATCTGTTGAGTTGTTAGTAGCTTGTTGTACTGTAAAGTTCAATGCTGGTAGTTGCTTCCCTGTTTAATGATGTTATATGATGTGATACAGCAGTCATGCACTGTTTTTAAAGTTTAGGTTGCTTCAAGAACTGTGAAATATTTAGAGATTGGCAGGATACGGCCGTGGGGGAAAACGATGGATACAGTGTGATAGTGATATTGCACAAAATATCGCGATGCAATACAATACGGTCCAAAAATGCTCTGCCGTATTTTACTGTAAACACAGTCTGACATTAACATAGCATTCTCACTGACGCCTTTGCACGCATCCATGGCATTCAAACACCGTCGACGACCTTCGACGATGTTCGAATGCAGGGTACGGAGCTGTATCAAAAATTTAGCATTGATAGATTTCAGCAGTGTTCAAACTGCGGTCGACCGCAATGGACGGCGGTCGAACGCCGTCTCAACAACGTTCGAACGTCATTCGTCTCCCATGTGTGCATGGATGCGAACATGGGGGACGGTCTAAAAATGTAGCATTGCTAGATGTGAGTATCATTCTCACTGACATTGTGGACCACCGTTGACGGCGTTTGAACGTCGACGCCGATGTTCAATACGTTGATTTTACCCGCGTGAGAATGAGCGTTCTCGCTGACACCATCAACCACGGTCGATGAAGGTTGAAGGCGTCAGTGACAATGCTATATTGAAATCTAGCAATTCCAGATTTTTTAGACTGTCCTCCACGTTCGCATGCCGTTGACAACATTCAGATGTGTCCGGGAAAAGTCCACTTAAGACTTTACTCCATCAGGCTTACACACACGCTATCACAATGGATATGCAGATGGCATCCAGCAACTGCTTGTATATGGGTGTGACTGCACGCTTCCTGGACGACAACTTTGGTACCCACAACAAGTGCCAGGTATTCCATCCGGCGCCAAGCAGCCACACCACCGACTTCGTTTAACGTAATTCAGCAGCAGTAATATGAAGAAGTATAGACCTAATGAATGCATAAGTGAGCCGGCAACGGCCTTCAAAGTGGACAGAAGAGGATGCTTAAACAACATCAACCCCCCTGTACTGGGCAATTACTGGCACTTCACACATCCGGATGATCTGTGGAATACATCGGCTTGCAATTGTAATGTGACACTAATTACTCCCCACCCGTCACTCTGTTTTGATGATGCTGACAGCACTGTGCCGGACCGTTATTAGAGTAGTGCAGAATATCTATTTGTTTGAGAGGAAATTGTCACAATATGGATATGATGCGATACACCTTCAATATCGCGATATCCTATACGATGTGATGTATTGTGCCATCACTAGGTTACTAAAGACACAACAATGATGTAGAAGTGAGGTGACACAACTCAGATCCATCTAACTGCTCTGAAAACTTGGCCAATGTACAGGCTACAGCACCGTTGTATAAAAACTCTAAAAACAATATTGGTATTTGATCACTCATTTTTGATGATTGATGACTAATGCTGATGAAAGGGACAATGTATACATTAAAAGTTTTATTCTTGTTTAATTATTATGCAGTGTTTAGTTGTAGTGATGAATTTTCAGTTCCTTATTTTGTATTTTATGTGTACCTCTAATTTGCATGTTACTGCATGCAGCAGCGTGAATTACAAAATTGGGGTTTATGCACAAGTTTACCAAAGTATGTAAGATTTGGAAGATGTTGTAATGTTGCAGAAATTTTGGCGGTTTATTTGGCGACGCAGTTTACCAACAGATTCTTTAAGTGACATGAGATTTGCAATTCTTGGCTTGGGAGATTCATCGTATCAAAAGTAAGTGCCGTGAAACTGTGTTCTAATTGACCGTTGCTTTTTATTTGTTGCATTGCATTCTGAAGTGTCACCAGAAAATGTCTGGTTTTTTTGTTGCTGGTGCGATTACGTGTGATGGTTGTGTTGTTGTGCTGAGGTTCAACTTTGTCGCGAAGAAGTTATACAGGCGACTGCTGATCCTTGGTGCGACTGCATTGGTGCCATTGGGTCTTGCTGATGACCAGCATGATCTTGGGTGTGCCAATCACTCTGCTAATAATTGCAGTGTCACAAGCTTTAAAATAAAAGTTTTATAAACTAGTATTTTAATTTAGAGATTAATTTTTAACCATCAGCCGGTTTTGACTGTGCAGCATTTGTATACAAGTGAAGTCTTTGCTGTTATAATACCATCTGTCCATTTGTGTGTCTGACCATCCTTACATTTGTCATGGCATCGACTGTTTGGAGCACTAACAGGAAGTCATACATGATATATTGAACCGTCATTTCAGTTCCTGAAAACCTCTGGGACCAGTTTTAAAACACAGCATGTTTTTGCATACAGACCTAAATACACAGATTGCAAGTTGGGCATGAGTCACTGAGCACTATTTGTATTTCAACCAGTGTACTTTTGTTAACGTAATTCATGGTCATGTATGATCCTAATAGTACAAGCTCCAAGTGATAGCCGATAGAGCCATAGCTACAATGGAAGAATAGTAGAAAGTTCTTTGCAGTCTATCATATAATGCTTCACGAGTGACCTTCAGTGAACTTGATGGTTTGAAGGTCATGTTATTTATTTTCTTCTGTTTTGAGTGTGGAATTATATTGCATGTTGTAAGTTTGTATTCGTTTGTCAAATTTGTTATTTATTATATGCTGAAATGGAGATGTTGTTTGACTTTGGTGATTGCTTTCTTTAACGTGTGTGTCTATACGGATGTTGTCGTTGCAGTTACAATGCTGTAGTTGATGGGTGGGTTGATTCACTATGGAAGGAAGTTCTTCGGTTGCACCCACTTACTCCACCACTCAGCATTATTCCTCATACAACACTGTGAGTAATCTGCTCTACACTATCTACCTGCTTCACTAGTAGTTGTAGTTGAGTGTTTCACTGTCAAGCATGGAGTCAATGTGAACTTCTTAGATTGTGTTAGCTGTGGCTGACTGTCAGGCCCATAGCCAGAGGTGGGACTTGGTGATTGTCTCAACATTGAATGATGGAAATAAGTTTGAATGCCACCACATTACTGCTTTTTGTGGGGTAAATGTTCTGATGTTGCCGATGCACCTTTCTGTTATCCCGTGACACAGATGCTGGCTTTGTATCTGTGACTTTCATTACTACTGGCTGTGTAGTATGTGAGATTGAACCCCAAAATTGTGAAGAAATAACTTTTAGAAGAAATTGTTTGAACACATTTGTATCCCTCAGAGTATGATGTTTGATATGTGTGTTGGTTATTTTATGCTTATATTTATGTTGACTCCTCCGAGTCGACCTAATAAAGTGGGTCTCAATGTCCGTCCGCTCGTCCGTCCACCCGTCTGTACGTACGTCCGTACGTCCACAAAAAGTTTCTTCAAATTCAATGACATTCGGTGTGTACATAGAGGTCAATGAGTGATGCATGACGGTATGCAGTATGATACGATCCAAGGTCAAGGTCACAAGCCGTGGAAAGTCGAAAATTCGGTCATTTTCAGTGGCTATCTCCTCCCCGTTTATAATGGGAGCTGGCAAATGACCACGGATTCTTAAATTAGGCCACATTACCTAAAGCTTATCGGGGCCAGATTTTAGATTTTGGTCCTAGTTTTTGTGTCACGTGACTTTGAAGTTGTAGTAGGAGTCGACCGCCAGTCCCGTACTGGGTTAATTTATTTATAGATCGTGTATTATCTACTAGTTCTATTTTAATCATATGTGTGTGTTAGCATTTTACTCTGCTGTGAATGCGTGTTTTAATCTAGCTTCATGGCTCCAATATACCAATTAACTCACCTACTTACTTAATGCAAATAGATCCATAGGTTATTATTGTGACATACTTTGCAGAATTAGTAGTTCAGAGCTGTAAAGTTTCACTATTATGGTGACATGTTGTAGCCTACCGCCAAAGTACTCAGTCAGCGTCATTGACAAAGAACATGAGACAGTATCTGGTGTGATAGAGAATGGTCACACTAAGTGCCTGTTGGACCCGACAGTGCACAGTGAGTCGGGCGTGACTCAGCCAAGCAAGTCGGGTATGACTGAGCACAGTGAGCTGGGTATGATTTATCCGAGTGAGCGGCAGCCTTTCCTCGCAACAGTGATTGGAAATGAGCGAGTAACGGCAACTGGTCACTGGCAGGACGTGCGACTGTTGACGTTTGACATTGCAGGATCCCATATCACGTACGTGACATTGTGGCTGGTTGTACTCAGTGTTTGTGATGTCTCAGCCCGCTGTTATTGATGTTGAAGAGCATCCGGCCCGTAAATGTGCTATTGCCATCTCCGAAAATTTCCTCAAAATTGTTGTGCCATTGTGAGGCAGTTTGTTTCAGTTGCACATTCCAGTGACCATGAAGTGATTCGGTGATTTGTGAAAGCGTAACGGTTTGCAGGTATGACTGTGTAGCTACAATGCCGGTGATGTGTTAATGGTTCAACCACACAACATGTCCGACACAGTGTCTTCATTCGTCAGCTTACTGCACCTCAGTCCAGATTCACTCGTTACACTCAAGTCAGCATCTCCTGGCGAGTTGTTGATTTTTCTTATTCACATATCAATTTTTAGAATTTACATGTTACGAATGTTGGAAGTATTCTGTACAAAGAGTATTGATTTTAAATTGAGTTAACAGAGTACATCCAGTAGTAGCTGCAGTGGTCTTTTTGCCTGGGTGATGCGGAGTTTGATTTGCTTTGAGACCTATGTCAGTTGTTGATCATATAAAAAACAGCTGCATTGCTTCACAACAAGGCCAACTTTACATGCAGATTTAACAAACCATCATATGGTGGAGTTGCATATTTGTAATCATATAATATTCCATGCTGTTAAGTGCTGTTAACATGGCAGGTAGGACCTGTTGCTGAACCAAGTCTAGAACTGATTAAATTACCTGACAGTTTGTCCATTTGTGACCAGTTTCAGCTGTATCTGAATATATGTCTATGTTTGGTGTTGTCACAGCATTGGTAGGGAATGAATGGTGTTCTACATAATTCTACATTAGAAATTACAGTCTTTTTATTTACCTAGACAGTAGACAACTTACTGTCTAGCTCTGTTTTTAAAATTATAATTATTACTGATCTCCATATTTGAAACGACGACAATGAATATGTTAAGCTGTCGATTGTAGATGATGCATATTGTCATATGTTGCCGCGCCGATGCACCGTGCGAGAGTTGATAACTAAATATCTGGATATTAATGCTGTTCCACGGAGATATTTCTGGGAGTTAATGTCACAGTTCACTGATGATGAGTTGGAACGAGAGAAACTACAGGAATTCAGCACAGCAGAGGGACAGGTAAGTCGGCCCTACTGAACTGTTGCTATAATAACAACGCGTCATCCTAATGGGACGTAACCGTACTGGCCCGTCGTGCAGCGTCGACTGCCCACACGCCCGGCCCGGCGGGCCGGCCCGGCGGGCCGGCCCGGCTGCCGGCCAGCCCACCGCCCGGCAGCCGGCCCGCCCGCCCGCCGGCAGCGTTGCAGACGATGACAGACGACAGCAAGCAAAACAATACTGACCCATTAGGCGGGCCAGTAATAACAGTAATGATAAACATTCACATAGTGATGTGATGTCTTATGATACGGAGACACCAGTGACAGTTATCAGTGTTGCAAATTTCTGTTTGATGTGGATGTCAGTAGACTAATGAACAACAAACGGCCTTTAATTAGCTAACTGTACTCTTTACAATTACAGCAGCCATAGTCTTCAAGATACAGGGAGAATTGTAGTGATGTCTGCTGTAACATGTGGATTTTTCTGTCATTTCATGGAGTTATGTATGAACTGTTTATTGCTCCTCTAATTTTTAGTCTGCTTTGCATGAATGCAGTGCATTGATGCAGCCTATTGCTACAGATGTTGCACGTGTGTGTGTGTGTGTGTGTGTCTGTCTGTCTGTCTGTCTGTCTGTCTGTGTATTGATTACACTGATGTACTGTGCAAAACACAACTGAACCGATCAAGATGCCGTTTGGGGGCTGACTCATGCTGGCCCAAGGAACCATGTATTACACGAGGTTCGAGATCCCCACGAGATTGGGCAATTTTGTGGGTTGTCCGGCCCACTGGAAATCATTGGGAGTCTTCTGTGGTATACACAGCAAAAGGGATTATTCAATGCGCAGTAGTGGCATGATGTGCGATGCAGCCTTTCGTCAAAATTCTTTGACCACTTGTGGTCGGTTGGTATCACATATTGTTTGAGTATTGGCATTGGAAGGGAACAACGCCCCTTTCCTCGCGAGTCTAGCATTGGATGAAGGTATGATGAGGTCTTCACTGGTCAGGGTCAGCGCTTTGAGTTTCCTTCTGTGCACTGACGATGCTGATTGGGTGACAGGAAGGACATGCAGCCAATAGAAAACTTCTGCCAATCTACAACGATTGTCTTCCACAACAAATGGAGGAAGGTTTCCAGCTAAGCCATGTTTACGCAGTTGTTGATGATGGTGAGTGAGCATTCATCTGCTGTAAACTTACACTGGTGATCATCATGTCATCGTCACTGTTGTGGAGTTCCACACTGCAGTGTGTCGATTGATGTAATGTTGTGTTTTAGGAGGAACTGTATAGCTACTGCAACAGACCAAGAAGGACAGTGCTCGAGGTTAAGTGCCTGCAGTCAGTAGTGTTTCATGTTAGCTTTCTGACAACGTCTGGCTTTGTTTTGAAACTCTTGTGTAGTTGTAACTTCTGCCATCTTACAAATCACCTTTCTACACGGCCTGTCTACTCCTAGCAGTGCTGCCATCTAACAACTGATGATTGCTGAATTTGTGTTTCACAAGTGCAAATGTTTGTGATATTATTATTAGATAAGTTACCATATGATGATGATTATCTGGAGGTTACCAGCAGAAAGGTAAAAGCTTCCCATACTCGTTACCGTGCATTGGGCCCGGAATTGATCCCGGTGTACAAGTAGTCAGCCCGCAGGTGACTATACGTCATAGTATAGTCATGGCTGCCATTATCTAGAGGTTAGGAGGGAAGTAATCAGAACTGTACTATGCTATGTTGTGTACGACAGTTGTGCACAGTGATACACACACACGCATGTGAACAGGTCTTAAATTTGCGTGTCAATGTCATTTTAGGTTTAGATTTTGTCTTTGTACATGTGTTTAGCGTTTTGTGTTTTTTGTGTTAGGTTAGATCACTTTGTTCCTGTGTTGCTTGCTTGCTTGCTTCTGTTGTGTTTCATTTAGTTTTCTTCAGGGTGATTTTTGTGGTTGATGTCAATACTTTGAGTTTCCTTCAATGTTTGACACTGTTAAGATTACATGACAGGCAGGTTATCCAGCTTGTAAAAATAAAAAATTTCTGGATGTTTCTGTCGGCTCTGTTTGGAGAACAAGTATAACCCGAAAATAAGGGATGTTGATGTTGTTGTCCTCTTTCCCACCAAAGATGATGGGAGGTTATGTTTTGCCAGCGTCGGTAGATATTGTAGGTTATATATAGGTAGGTATATATAGGCATGTTTATGAACAATTTCCTGTCACCAGTTCAAGTCCAATTGTTGCCAAGCTTTGTCAGTCATACTCTTGGCTACAGGGGAAAGGTGGTTAAATTTTGGAAGGTCAAGGTCGGTGGGGGAGGTATGCGCTCGCCTGAGCCCTTCTAGTTGCTGTCGCTGCTGCTGCTGTCATTAACAACAAGCACAGTGTTATTGGGGGTTGCTTTGCTGCTAACTGAGAAGTGCATCTATCTGTGTTTCTTCAGGTTTTGCGTGACTTTCCACATGCGACTAGTAACATTGTGCCGGAGTATTTGTTTGACATGATAGGACCACTGCGGCCTCGAGCCTTCAGTATTGCATCATCTCAGAAGGTTTGTCTTGTCTTGTCGTTAACACACAACAAATGCAACTATACAGTGTGATATGTGTGTGATAAACATCAACGTTTATAATAATAATAATAAATAATAATAATGTGAATGTGTAAGATACACTACAAAGCTGACAGCCGGCTAACTTTGCCTGCTGAATGGAAACAAAATGGAAAAATAACTGAAAAAGAGTTTAAAGTGAAAACTGCATGCCTGTAGTGATCTTGTAGATTGCACAAGTTTTGATTGGCATAACTGTATGATGTCAGATTTCTGATTGATAACTGCAATATGTCTGTAATTTGGGCACTTAGTAAGCAATTAAGTAAGTAAGAATATAGTGCCAAAGTCAGTTAATAACTGTAGTGCACTGCAGCCTATGGGATTTGCCCTTGACCTTGAAGTCTATCATCCTTCAGTGCTATTACACTGTTGGTTGGGTTATCTGACCTGTAAAATCAGCTCCGAAATGACTTATAATGTGTCGAGTGGGACGTTAAACCCTACAATACTACTACGAGTACTACTACTGCTAGAAGGTTAAGTGGAAATGGTATGTTATTAACTTTACATATTATTTATTTGATAAAGAATTATGGCGTGAAATAATCTGTAAGAAAATCAACGACAACAAACTCATTTATGGTCAAAGCTGGTGAGCCTGTACCACATTTATCATAGACGCCAGTCATTCACTCAATTCCAAATCAAAGGTGTCTCCTGAAAGACATTGCCATATTGGCATGGCTGACCTGAACTTTGTGCACTTGTCCATTACCCATTACCACATGATAATACTTCCTCGCCTGTATGCATTGTTCACAAAATCACAAAAATGTGTATGCTGCAAATTGGAAAATCAGCAATGCAAAAATGGGCACTTTACAGAGAGTTAGACTAAAGTGAGCAGTGATTAATATTCCACTCATAACGTGATAATCATTTTGGAGATGAACGTTTTGATCCAGTCATTTGCACTGGTGCTAAGAAATGTGATAAAATAACACAATTTGTGCACACCATAGTGAAATGAGTATTACATTGCGTGCACTATGCTGACTGCTAACGTGTGCTAATGACTTGCAGGTAAACAGAGATCAAATTCAGCTGCTAGTTGCAGTGGTCAAGTACAAGTCAAAGCTACTCATTGAACCACGTCGCGGCGTCTGTTCCACATATCTTGCTAACGTGAGGCCTAATGCTGGTCAGTATACAACAAGGTGTCGCCCTAATGAGACATAACACTAGTGGCCCGCCGTGCAGTGTTACCGTGGAGCTATGATTAGACTGGAGGCGGCATGACGTCAT
>Ga0066187_1000711_pt1 | contig 10841 bp, 9 predicted proteins | sample WorMetexBAHAMAS1_FD_58706 | JGI IMG/M metagenome (GOLD analysis project Ga0066187, IMG submission 58706) | Marine gutless worms symbiont microbial communities from Max Planck institute for Marine Microbiology, Germany - Inanidrilus exumae... | ecosystem: Host-associated > Annelida > Digestive...
ATACAATATAAAACTTGTAACGCGCCATATGTAACTAGAATGTTATTCGTAGGCGCAGTTTCTTGTCGCAAAGTCGTTTCCGGAATTTTAGTTTGTGTACCGTGTCCTAGAAGCACTTTTGCTCATGCCACGTTAATCTCTACATTTCTAACTAAGTAACTATCAGACACACATACAAACACACACACATACAAACACACACATACACACACATCCACACCATTTTAATAGTCACTGTCCAGGTCATTCTAGGTCAGGCGGTTTATTTCCTTCCTCTGATTGTTCCTTTGGAAAAAAACTGGCACAGGTTTTTTTACAGACCAGAGGCCCTTCCTGTCCCCAAACAACAGTTTTAAAGCACTGCGGTACACAACCAACGGCCGGGATGAAGCCCGACTATTCCAGTGACTGGATGTCGGGCCAGTGGTTCCAAAGCCATGAGGTCAAAATATCACAACAACAGTTTCAAATCCGACAACGACCAACGAAACTCACGTTCCACCACGTTGTGCGATTGTCAGCAGTCAATGCACCAACGCCGAGACCTTCTGGCTTCCCAGCACATCTCAGATAAATGCTTCGTAACTGCTGTTCAATTTCCGGTGCAGTTATCACAAAACCACACGAGTCCACAACATTGAACACGAAGAGTCGAGCTTTGCAGATGACAACCATATTTGTTGAAACAGGACCCTCACTTTCTGTAAAAATACAGCATGCTCAGTGGAAAAATTTGTAACTTTAAAAGCCAAAGAGGGCAAATCAAATATCTGCAATGATTACTCAAAGATTACTCACAACAAAATATTCAGTTATGGAGCAGCAACAGCCAATGATTTGATAGGCTATGTAGAAATTTATCCACATATCAGCTATGCATATACTGTCTCATTATACTGCTATCAAATTCTGTAAATAGTAAAATTTAATAAAATTTCTTAGAATTAACTAGGTCTGATATGCTGAAAGCTTACTGCAAATGCTAATCTACCTGGCATCTCACACTAACAGCAAACTTTTGTATAAATCTAAACATTAAATATCCGCAAAAATAATGGTGCTATTGCATAAAATATTCCACACTTAAAACATCACAACATAGCATATACTTATATGACAATTTCATATCTATTTTCCATTAACAATGAACAAAATGAGTGAAATGGACAGCTATGGGTACAATTTTCTCAGCCTGAACAGGTCATCTAAAAAATTACAAAAAGAGAAGACAAAAGGTGCAAAAGTACAAATTAGCACACAAATGGTCATACAGACTACAGTTCAATATTATATTATACGACTAGAATGTGAAAAATAAATTAACATTAGAAGAAACGTGATGACAGCTGGAATGCATAATGAAGTCAATGACTATGACGAACAGAAAAAGAGACAATATACATCCCTACACTGATTACAATATATATCCTTAGACCAATGTCACACCCGAGATTTTATTGTGCGATTTTGTCACGCAAATTTCTCGCACGACAAAGTTGCAGTATGCAACTGTGCGTGTCGCACACTGCGACTTTGTTGCATAAAAAAGCACTGACCAAGCTGATTGGTCATTTCTTGTTTATGCGACATTAAAAAAATCACAGGTGTGACATCAGTCTTACATACACACTAATTAGTATTTAAAAATCACGAAATAAAGAGTAATGGATATCCACCAGTTTTAAAATAGTGGTTTAATGTGTCCAGTGTTTCACCCGGAGTTTTGCATCCATTGAATAACCGACGGAACTGAGACATACTCCACACCGTTGTACCAGCACGATCAACACGCAGTTTCTCTCTGGAAGAATAACATCGCATGTAGAAACAACAGTTTTAAAATGCACGCTCGATATAAACATTTACACAAACTAAAGTGTGCTTTGCCATCTGACATACCCAGGTATACTCATCTCCTGCGTGAGTTTGTTTCTGTGATCATTTCTCCATGTGACTATTACCGTCTTCTGTCGCAGTCAGGTGGATATTTAAATCTTGTGCACTGTGCATCATTTCACGGCCTGAGCTGTCAATCACTGGCCAGCGTTATACGTATGTTATTCTGAGCTACTGTCATGCTTGCTCTGACTGGCCCATTGGCCACACCTCGTGTTAACTGTTAGTATTATGTGGACATGGCGACTACGGAAGTCAAGCATATATACATCGCACACATGCATCTAGCAATCAACAAGAGTGTGACGGATGTACAGGTACAGTGTGTCTCAAAAAACAATACAAAAACCAAAACTTGGATGCAGATTTTATGGAAGACAAACATCGAGGCCATTATGTCCAAGGCAACTCAGAGACTTCATTTTCTAAAACAACTCAGTCATGCGGCTGTTCCCCAAACCCAACTACTCCATTTCTACACCGGGGTAATCAGGCCAGTACTGGAATACGCCACCCCAGTTTGGAATCACTTGATCACCAAAGCACAAATTGATCAAACTGAATCGATAGCAACGTGAGCTCTCAGAATCATCTAAAGCTATACTAATGACATGCCCTACAACTACATTAGCGCTTTTATATCGTGCTGCCATTCCCTCTCTCGCAGACCATCGAGAACTGCTTACACATATGTTTTTCAACTCAGTTCTTCAACCCTTGTCTTGCCTTTCTGCCCTCTTACCTAACCAACGTGATCCCTCAATTACAACCAGACTAAAAACAGCAAACAAATCCCCTCGCCTCCCTACTCATACAAGACAATACCAGACGTTTATTTCCTACACTTTCTCATTACCAAACTGCATAAGTATTTTACTATCAATTATTCTTTTTAAATCTTTTTTGGATTGTTTGGTGGTTTTTTATTTTCTCTAATCGTCCATTACTCTATTACTTTACATATGTATTCATTGCATGTATTGTATTGTGCTATTTAGCCTTATGACCACAAAAATAAAAAAACACATTACTACTAATACACTTGACTTTTGATAATAACTTTGGCAAATTTAGACCGATTTACACAATTCTTTCACTGTCAGATTGTCGAGGAAATTTTTGTTCACAAATGTCATAAACAATCTCCAAGATTCAAGTAAAACTGATTAATTTCAATGGTATAAGTAAAAATGCAACTGTTATTTATATATTTTAAAATTTCACAAAGGAGTGTAGCAACATACTAACGGTGAGGTGGACTACCTGATAACAGTTACGTAAGCAGTTTTCTTGGAAATCTGACAATGAAAGGATTTTGAAAATCGGTATATATTTCCAAAAGTTATGATCAAAAGTCAAAAGTAATGATTTTTTGAGACACAGTGTACATCTATTTCAAGTTCAGATAGAATTCATTATTGTGACAGACAAATAAACGAACAAAATTATAATACATAGGTGCTTACAACAAATGTATCACATGGTAAAAATATATAAGATGTCAGATTACAATAAACATGAAATACGCTCTCCAATGTACCTTCGCAAGATGCTCCAGAACTGCAGCACATACCACGTTGTCAAGGCAGCTCGCTGTAAATGTGTTCCTCTCTCCAAGTGTGTACCTCTAAGTGGTGGCCAAGCATCCTGTGAATATGGTGCTGGGCCAGAAAAGTTAACAAAAGGGGCATGTGGCATTCTGTTCATCAAATATGCATAGTCTTCCCACCATTTTTCAACCTGATACAGTCAATCACAATATTAATACCATATTAATAATTAATACAATATTAATTGCACTAACACTACAAAAGCATGATAACTTATTGATACAAATGCACAGTTTCTTTCTTTAAAAACTAACTGCACTGTTTATATAAAAGGAATCTGCAATACTCACAAAACACTATCATTATCATTATTTTTATTATTAAAAATGAACTGAATAGAGTGACTGCGTCGTGAATACACTTGCACAGCCTGAAAGGTGTTTAAAAATATATCACATTCTATAAAAACATGCAAAATAACTGAAAATGTAATAAGCATACAAAAACTGATCTGAGCAAACATTAATAAGATCAGAAATGTTAATACAAAATTTTTAAAAGATAGAAATAGAAACAAAATTATACACAAAAATAAAATTAGATAGAATATATATTAACCAACTATAAATGCTATCTGCATATTAATATCTTCAAAAGAAAAAAGTTTTTATTTATCGTACACAACAAAGCTTGACAGAAAACATTAAAGAAAATTTAAATATCATACCCAATTTCGCTTGTCTTTAGCCAAATTAAGTAGCTGGTTGTGGAGATCTTTTCCAACACCTTGTTCAAACTCACGTACAATTCTTTCAGTATTCTCATAATCCTCTTCATTCAAAAATGGACGTACTAGCAAAAATCATACAATTATTACAGCAGACATCCAATACCACACAAGAATGACAAGACATCCAATGGAGGCAGGCCAGTAGCTAACACACTAATTTTGGTGCATCATGGGACTAAATTTTCGCAAATAACCAACAACTGACCTTTGTCTATTTACTACAAATTTTCCAGAGATGTAGTCCTCTAGACCATGGTTTTGGTCTCGAGACCGCTCAAGAATGGAATTTTGCAGTCTCAGCTGTTTCTGAGACCGATCCATAATTTGTTAGCATGTATGCATCATAAAATTATTATCCTTTTTGTGCAAGTTAATAACAAAGATATCATTTTTTATAAACATGCATACAACACAGAGCATGCATTAGTGATAATGTACTTTGAGATTCGGTGTTCACAAAATGTAGTGCCAATATGTGAACTATATAACAGCCATGTAGTGGTTGTTTTACAATGTTCATGAAACTTTAACTGTCATTGTGAACAATGTTTATTTACTTTATGTTTCATTTTCTGGTTGGTCAAGGTGTTGAATGACTGGTCTTGGTCTTGAAGGAGCTGGTTTTGGTCTAGAGTTAGCTGTTCTTGACTGCAAGATTGCAATTTTCCAGGTTTTTCCACATAATAGTCACCTTATATGGTATTCGTCACAACAGTTCCGATCATTCTAATTATACACAGGCACAACAGTCAACTGCATGGAAGTGCATACAAATTACGTTAACTGTCTTATGATACCAATCAATTTTCGAACTTGTAAACAATAACCAAAACAGATTAAAGTACAGGCTTAAAGTACCACAAGACTGAAATGAACTTGACTTGAAATGGAACAGCACATTTCATACCAGACTCCAGGTATTTGGAAAGTGTCTGCTGAAGTGGTGGAACAGGTAACGACGGCAAACTTTCATCGTGCTGGAACGTTTTATCATTGTCAGATAAGAACTGTTCTGCGATGGGCATGCCATACAGAGGAGGGCCAGCGGCTGGCCTCGACAGTCCACGGGAAGTAAACATTGTCAGGAAACAAAACAGACAAAATGAGATAAAGAAATTTTCTCTATATTACTGTAATTCAATCGATGATATCCACCGAGTTACATTTAGCAATATGCAACTACACCACAAATTCATCCCCACAAATTGCTACACCGGAAATTATAATTTCATTACTGCATACCAAAAAAGGCTAAAAGTGGATTACACTGCAAATTTAACAAAGAACTTAAAGAAGTAAGAATGTTTTTCCGCGCGACGCTCTGCTAGCGCTGTAGGTCGTAGCGCAGTATGACTATGGCTGAATTGACCTCTGATAATGAAAGAATGCACGAAGTCTTGCCTTGCCTTGCATCATCCTTTGTCTAGGACACATTGGGCCACACATCGACGCCAATCTTCTCTGTCAAGGAAGGGTTCTTTTGCTTCCTCCCAAGACAGGCCGATTTCCTTCAAGTCTTCTCGTTGTATGATGTAAAGCCAATTCTTTGTGGGTTTTCCCAGCCTTCGCTTTCTGTTGTTTGCCTCTCAATATAATGGCCTGTTTTGGCAATCTGCTGTCATCTATCCACAAGACGTGTCCTAACCGTCGGACACACGGAGTAATTGTAAGTAATTAACTACTGCTTTCTGGCAGTACTTAATAATTATTATTAATTATAATTAATTTTAATTACTTTTAATTAATTAAGATCTGAATTAATTACACAATGCACTTTTACAAAGTAATTCCAACACTGGACCTAGATATCTCACCCAACCTTGCATCCATGGACGCATTTAGAGGGTGCATGCGTGTCGACATTTACAGTATATTTTAGAAGGGGTGGGCGTCACCGCCGTTTCTCAAATTCTAAATCTGTCACGCCTGCACCGTTACCTTTAAATCCGCTGTAATGCAAGCAGTCTGGTGGTTGATATTTGTACACGTGATTAAAATCTGGGGAGGCAATTTGTTCACTGTCCCCGGTCCCCCTACTCCAAATAATGGGGGACACAACTACCCAACCTCTATACCTTCATAACCTCATCTCTGTTCGACGTTCGCAAAGTACTCGCTCTTCATCCGTCGTTACTCGGCCACCAACAACATCCTCCATAAAATCACAGATTGCTCCTTTCGTTATGCTTGTTTCGTCATCTTGTCTATGGAATCAACTACCTTTATCTCTTCCACAACTTCAATCTGGTACCAGTTCCTCCATTTCCGACTCACCTATTCCTTCACCCATCACTTCCTCTTTTGATTCACCACTGTCAGCTCATCCATAACTTTCTCTTTCATTCTTGGCTTAGAACATGTTTCACAAATACTACTCCCAGTAGTTTCACATCTTCCTCTTGGACTGCCTTCATGGATTTTGCCCGGACCGTTTCTTTGAGGTACTCGGTTTTTGTTCTGTTTTCTTTTATTTTTTCGTTTCTGTGCCGTGCGCATAGACTAAGCTAGCCATCTCGTTAGCTTCTGAGCACACGTAAATATATCGTATCGTATCATTATGAGAAATCCGTGATTTGCTGTGAATTTCAACGTAAATTTTGTCTTACTGATGAAGGTTATCAAACGTTTATTTCTGTGCAGATTGTTGTCGTTCGTTAATTTACTTTTTTCTAAACGATATGAATAAACACATGCCAAAACGTCAAAGTCTGTCTATCATGGCGCCACCCGTTCTACAGTTGGATCAAATGTATCTATGCCAGCCCAGAACCGGCACTTATGCCTCTGCTAAGCATTTCAGCAACTCAAAAAACACATTACGCCACATTTACAGTAACAATTATATTACGCATGTCATACAGAAAAAAAAACAAAAAATGTTCTTCGTATCTTATTCACATCAGTACAGATTTACATACAACTGTTTTACAGCATTCGACGCAATGCACCAGTTGGAAAGCTATTCAGTAAGTAGCATTAAGGGCATCAACACACAAGTCTTGCAGAACTGATTGGTGATCACTTACAAAATATCATCTCGCACCAAGCCACATCACATAAAAGTGATCACGACATTGATCAGTATAGATAGGTTAAAGTGACGTCACAGTAATCTATGGTCATGATATGATCTCCATGTTGTAGGGCATGATGTCGTACTGTGGGGAGTTAAGTGGTGAAGATTTGTCATGTTATTTAAATCAAATGAAATCAGTAGGTTTAAGAAAAGTTTACTGCTAGTGCCGGATCTGTGATCTCACTGTAAGTGCTGCAAAATGTTTACATTTACTTGCCCTACAACATGGCTGCCAGAAGAGCTAGCATAGATAAAAATGTCGAAATTACGTCACTGTCAACCTATCTAAAGTTATAATTTAGTTTTAGTTTAACTACAAAAATTTTATTTAGTTGCCCATCACTATCAACCTATCTACACAGCAGCTCGAATACCAAGTTCATAGGCCACAGGTACGTTGTATCGATTGGCCCTCATTAATAACCAAGTACTTTATGCATGCAAAAATGTCAAAATTATGACTGGACACATACACACTCGCATACACTGGTTCAATGACCATTTTACAGGTGAAGGAGGATTAGCTGGTTGCCAGGGGTGACAGGTGCATGGCTGCATGCTGTCCTCATCCTTTCTACAGCAGCACTTAATCCTGAGAAAAGATGCTCTCACCACGTCGACTCTAGTCTCTGATGAAAGAAACTATATATGAACAGTAAACCTTAATAAAAAAATAACAGAACATCATAAACTCCATTTCTTTTTCTTAAATTCATTAATCCATAACAACTCCCAGCCCGTAAAAGCCCGCTACACAAATCCCACGGGAAAGACGGACACCACTAACAAACACCAGCATTTACTTATGATATAGTGCATTCATCTATTAATGCATTACAATTTGGATATCACTGTGTAATCATAAACATGGGTTTCTTTACACAAAACATAATTAGGATATAATCTTTGGACTTTTAGTACAATTCAGTAGATGACAGGCACATAATATAAATTACTGTTATTGTTATTATTATCATTGTTTACTAACAAAAAGTGACAACAACAACCCATATCCACACGAAAACCTTCAATACTTCAAGGAAACTTGACAAAATTTAAAAACAGAGGCAAATTAAACCCAGAAAAACTCGAGCACGCAAGGCCAAAGCGGTGCCGGCTATGAACAGAAGTGACGTACTTTGAGAATACTGCACAATCGATGGCATTAGCAAAAATCATCAGTTTAACGAAGTCCTACAGAATATTAAACGTCTTTTTCAGTTCAACAACCAACTGCCAGTCTGCCTTTGTCATCTCGTCGCGGAAATAGTTCTTTATGACGTCAATCGACTCTCGAGAAATCTAAAACACATAGTACAGTGACAGCGTGTCGGTGACGTCAACGATTTTCCGCGGTTGTCCAATGTCAAATGCGTCAAGCCAAAGAACAAAAACAAATATGAACATAAAAAGCAGCCAGTGTTAAAATAGCCACATACGATTTAAAATTACTGACACGATGAATGTCATTAAAACTGAGTATGCGACGTGCATGTACCTTGCTGAATAGCAGGTCAGTGTGTTCAAAGTGTCGACCGTACATCTTTGGTGCCTCTCCAGGCACCGGATCGATCTTAATGCACACATCCTGACCTTTCAGTGCCTTCTCAACCGGCTTGTGGTTCACCTGTATGCTGGATACTCGCCCAACCTCGAGAAACTGCACAACACACCCCACACAGCAATCACATAACAAACCACTTAATTAGAGCCGAAATTTTTAGGTACTAAGCAACTGATTAAATATTAAAATTTTAATCAATCTCAATTTTTTGTTCGATTAAAATTTACATCTCATATTACTTACTGGCGAGTTATATTTCATTTGGATGTTTTGCCACTTTAGTGAAGTTTGTTCGTTAAATATTAACTAAACATTTCTCATTGTCATTGAATGTAGATTATGGAAATGACGACAGTAAAAGTGACTTCTCTCTCTGTAGTGCCTACGTTGACTTAGCTTTCTACCCTCTGTGGGACGGTAAGATAAGTGTTGGCTTACATGCTGAGTAATAATAATAAATGGTGATGGTGGATGTGGATGGCAGCAACCTGCAGGTAGACTAACAGCCCAAGTTGGCTGGCTCAGTCTGAGGTTCTGCGACTACCTGATACTGAATCTGCATTCATCAAATAAACTTGACAAACGTTCATGATTGATTAAGGTTTTATGTCACACACACACAACAACATGTCATTTCAGAGACATTCTTCCCAGCCTTCCCATTCTGCTTGGCTTAGTACTCAAAAACTAAAACAAATACAACAAAAACAAACATACATCCGTAACAAAATATACTACAACATAAAATGAATCAATTAAACTAAAGCAAGGTTTGGTTGCCTCCTATGACCTCCGGCCTGGAAACGATATGGATCTATTCTGGAAGAAGTAGACAGAAAAGTCAGAAAGTAAACGGGTAAGGAAGTATATAAGTAAGAAAGCAAACAAAAGAAAAAGAAAGTAAAGAAGGAAAAAAGGAAGAAAAGAAGTTAAGTAAACACACAAATAAACAATTTATATGATGCCAAAATCCACACATGAATCACGGCACATTACCACCCCGGAGCCAGCATGCAGTGAAACTTTCATGATGGCTATCACAAACCACAGCAAAGTCAAGGTTCCGCGGCTGACGTTGATTGGATACTGTCAATGGTTTGAGTTCCATGTTGTGCTCTGATGTTGCTGGTTCGGTAACCAGAGTAACCCCAGAAACTAGAACATGGATCTCGACACACAGCGTCAACGTGGATGACCTCGCCACCACATACTGAGGCCTGCTTTGATCTTGACCTTTGACCTCCAAAACGTAATCAGGTCATCAGTAGGGGCTAGTGAATATTTCCTGTCAGTTTTCTCAAAACTGTTCAAGCTGTTCATTAGATATCGTGGTAACAATACCTGACTAGACAAACAGATAGACAAATGGGACGACCTAGAAACATAACGCCTTCGTCGACAATGTCGTGCTGAGAAGGCATGGAGAACGTCAGTTAAATTAAAACTCAGTGTGTGTTCGTGTACTATTCTAAAAACACCACTGACTAATTTCAACTGACAAACCTCTTTACTGGGAACACAGATCATGGTGCCTTCTCGAAGGAACCCGGCTTCGACGCAGACGCCAACAACGATCGGGTCGCGGGAGTTGAACACGTGCTCGGGATAGATACGGAGTTTGCACGGAAAGATGGCGAGGTGCTTGAACTCCTCGCGTTTCTGCAGCAGCCACTCCTCGCGGAACTTTGTGAACCGGTCGAACAGATGATAGATGATGTCGGCGACGAATATGTTGACGCCGACAGTGTCGGCCATTTCCTGAGCCTCGCGTTCCACCTTCACGTCGAACGCCATTATCACAGCATATCTGCAAGCCAACAAATGCACAACTCTGCAGTAGCCTTACCACAGCAGAACGCCTCATCATTGGAGTCAGGCAGTGCGAGCACATCACGCCAGTCCTTCGTCAGTTGCACTGGCTACCAGTCCGCCGACGAGTGGAATTCAAGCTATCCACCCTCGTCT
>Ga0066187_1000712_pt1 | contig 10837 bp, 8 predicted proteins | sample WorMetexBAHAMAS1_FD_58706 | JGI IMG/M metagenome (GOLD analysis project Ga0066187, IMG submission 58706) | Marine gutless worms symbiont microbial communities from Max Planck institute for Marine Microbiology, Germany - Inanidrilus exumae... | ecosystem: Host-associated > Annelida > Digestive...
AGCGGACTAGTCCATGAAAAAGCCCATCCGGTTGTCCCTGATATAGCACAATCTCGACTTTTGAATGCGTTGATGCTGGGTGCATCCACCGTCCACTGGTCCAGCAGATTCCACCTATTGATTACCTTTCTTGAAAGGCCAGCCGAAAATTCATGGCCGGCTATGATGTTGCTGAAGTGGTCGGCGCGACCTCAAGTGAAGGTTTTTTTATAGCATTAAACGGCCTTGTTTATTAAAATTGTATTGTACTGTACTGTATTTATTTGTATCAGGCACATGGCCCATCGAAATTTTAAAATGAAACGTGGCTGAGCGTCGTCACCTCCGCAGCTTCCGTCCTGTGCTTTGGAGTAACCGGGATAGCACCTGGCATCACTGCAGATGGTCCTCGCCAGTGACGTGTCGTACGTACACTCGTAGCAGTTGGACGGGCAAGCTAGTCAATCGCACACACACGCACACGCACACACAGAGAACATCAGCAGACGTCGAAAAAAACACCATTGTGAACTAACTACCAATGTCTTATATGACGAGTGAGTCACTTTATCAATCCAGTGGCCGACCCAGAACTTGAAAAGGGGACAGATTTCCAGCGGAATCCAGAGGCGTAGCCCCTAGTACGGGACTGGAGCAACCCCAAAACGAGGTTTTGGGGGCGAGACTCTCACAAGCTGAATAATAGTGCGTGATAGCCAACAACAGCTAATGTTGTCTCCAGTTCTGCACACATTTCTAAATTTAATAATTAAATTTTGAATTCATTTTGGCTCGTGTGGCTGCCAGCTCCCCATTCAAGGGACTGACCCTTGTATCAGTCCTTGCCACAGGTACAATACGGTGGTACAGTGTTTCCTCGTTGAGATCATACACAGAAATTATGAATTTCAAAGCTTTTCACACTTTTACAGAAAACTACAGGCTGGCGCAAAAAAACTGCACCGCTCACACCTATGAGATTCAAACAGTTGCGAGATATTTCATAAGGTATGTGTAGCGACACGTTTGAGGTGTGTTGCAAATTTACTGCTGAGTCTGGCGGTAACAAACTTTAACAATAAGCTCCGCTATCGCAGATGGACCGCGCGACGCGCTGCAAGCCTTTCAAATGTGATTTTTTGTATAGCTGTGCAGCAGCTGAAAGATTTCAACTGACAGCGCGTCGCGCGGTCCCTCTGCGGTAGCGGAGCTTCTTGTTCAAAACAGTCGCCAAAAGATGCAATTTGGTGCTATCCTATACATAAAACGTTGAAGACGAAGAAGCTACAAAACAGAAAGAAACGAAGAAACCGGAAACTAGGTGTGAAACGGAAAACACGTCTTACAGACACACGCGGAGTTGATGTCGGTGGCGTCGGTGTTCAATGCGTACTTGGCCTCACACCTGCCCGGAGTGCACGTGACTGAAGTTCCGACAGCCGTACAACTCATGCAGTGCGCTCCGCAACCTGCCAATCACAGACGCGCTTCGTACATTAAGTCAGCAATGGCGTCGCCAGGATTTGGTGCCTGTTTATCAAACATGTCCAAACTTCACGAGATTTTCTGTATGTGTTATCAGTGGTCGTAGCTCGGTCCGTGTTATGTACTTCCGGTTTTATGGATGACGTCACGTTTTCGTATAATTGAGCAGTATCAATTAGACGACGTTGTGTTTGGTCGAGTTCGCCAGGCGTAGGCACCAGTCGGCAGCCGCGCCTCGCGCTCGGCGGAGCGAAGGCGAAGTCTGCTATCCTCTATTGCCTTATTTGAGAATGTAACAAGAGTCCGTTTAAGAACCCAGTGTATAACATAGTTACAACATTTTCTATTGTTCATTTACAAGGAACAAACAGAACGTATCTCGACCGTACTTACACCTATACTAATGATTATGCTTACCCATTCGGTTCAGGTCATGCAGACGATGCTGGATATATGTGAGTCTTTTGCAGTTGATTATGATATGAAGTTTAACTGTGTCAAGTCAGTTGCTATGCAGATAGGTCTGAGATATAACTGTACCTGTGCTGATGTGATTTTGTGTAATAAACCATTAGCCTATGTTATTCAGTCAAATATTTAGGAGTGTACATATCAGCTGGTAGAACCTTCCAGTGTTCATACGATCATCTCAAATTGAAGTTCTATAGAGCGTTTAATGGCTTTGATGCACTGCATTGTCAGAGTCATTGTTCTAATTCTGAGCTTCTCAGTATTAAACTTGTTAAAGCTTACTGCGTGCTATTGCTGCTATATGCCATTGAATTAACTGCTCCAGCTAAACAGGTTGTTAGTATGATGGACACTTTGGACAGATGTATTGATGTAGCAGTATGGAAAATCTTCAAATTGTCCTGTTTTGCGGATTGTAAATATATCAGGTCATGTGTCAGCTTGCATCCAATTGCTGAATTGGTCAAGAGCAGAACTGTTAAATTTATGGGTAACGTTGTTGATAACCAGATTTTGGCTAATGTGGCCCAGTTATCTTTTAATGAACTGTTTACTTTTGTATCTTAATTTTATTCCCCTTCTTTTCTGTGTCTGATGTTTTATTCATGTATTGTGTCATGTCTGTCTATGTGTTATTGTGTTTTATGCTGACCAAGTGTCGAATAAAGATAGAGTGCTTACTGTAACAACTTCCTCCACTGAGCACATATCCGGACCTGCAAGACAGGCAGGTCGGATTGTGCGTGCCACTGGTCGTTTCAATCGTGCACTTGTTACAACCGTCACCGCACGCTGCATCACACACACCCGCCAAGTTCACATCACATCAAATAATGTCATAATTGTGCAAAATTAACCGATGAAGATTTGTCACGTACGTTATTTCAATAAAACTGAATCAGTAGTTTTAGGAAACGCTTAGTGCTACCGCCAGATCGGCGATATGACTGTAAGTGCTGCAAAATGTTTACATTTCCTTACCCTACATCACGGCGGCCAGAACGACTGGCATAGACAGGAATGAAGAAAGTACGTTACCGTCACCCTGTATATTACTGTTCAACTTAAACGTATGAAATTAAACGTTTTGTAACATATGACGTGTATACAGTACGCTTTCCGTAGCCCTTCTCTCAATCAATTTCGACAATTAGACATTTGCTGCGCGGCGCCGTCTGTTGTCTTGCGTTGCGTTGCGTTCCCACAAAAAACGCGGCTTTTCGTAGTGTTGCGTATTAATGTCTGCGTACTAATATAAGCCTAGCCTTGAATATAGGCCCCGGGTCTGACTTGGTGGCACTAGCAGACGTCCACAGCTTCTATTCAAGGATTTACAGCACATCAATCAAACGGCACGACGTAGCGTATAGCGGTGAAGACGTACTATGGCAGAAGAGGTTAGAAGGCAGCATGTTGATGCCGTATCCAGTCTCACATTGCTGTTCCCAGCATCCGTTCGTCGCATCGCAGTAGTCACAGTTTGTACTCGCAGGAGCGCACGCTGTCAACAGTCCAAACGAACCCATCGTATCGTATAAGTGCAGAACGTTTCAGACGTTTGCTTAAAACGTACCTGTTCGCTCGATACTGCAGGTAACCTACATTCAGCGCGTTACTTGACGATAACCGCGCTCCATAAATTTACTTACTTACATACATACTTACTTACTTATAACCAACTGCACAACGGCACGTTTGATCTATTTATGCCTTCTCCAGTTATCACGCCCCGCCACCAAAGTGGAGGGAAAGTAAGCGAAGCTGCTGTCTGTCCGTCTGTATGTCCCATGCCCCTAGCTTAAAAACACTGCGTTTTAGGGCTATAGTTACTACAGAACACCAATAGGAAACCGCACGCATTGCTGGAAGTCGAGATCATGGTCATGTGACCACCAGAAATGGCCAAAACGTCCTCGAGGCCAAAAACCTTTCGTCGTCAATAACTCGAAAACAGAGCAAGATAGAGCCATGGTTAGTGCTAGACGTGAATAAAAAGTCGTGCGTTACTGATCATTTGTAGTGGTCTTCGATATCGCCTAACTACCCTAAAGAACCGGAATAAAGTCGGCGGGGTTATATCGTGTTGCCGGCATCGGGGCGATACCACAAGATTACAAAAGTTGTTCGGATTTTGCTCACCGCACAACACCTCTGTTGTCGCTTTCGTCATTCACGCCACCTTCCACTGCCTCTGATTCACCAAATGGCGCTTTATAACCCACTCACTCTGTGCAGATTATGTTCATCGTAGCGGATTTGGTTTTAACGTTTAGTTCCGTCTTATTTCCTGACTGAATGCAGATGCATTTCAGTTTTGCGCATTTTAATCAAGTCTTCGCTACCGCATTAACAACAGCTCATTGGCAAGGTTGTTAACTGATAGCACTTTGCAAACGAAAAAATTACGTTCTCGTATATTTTTACTTTACATAATTTGTGAACAACCTGCGGAGTACTTAGAATTCCAGAAAGGGGACATCCACCCCCGTGTTTCTGAATTTCGCGCATGACAGTTCAATTACATCTGGCCAATGAACGTGACTTCTCAATGTAAATTTATCAATTTCTCAGTTACAGTGATTTTCCAAGAGGGTCGACCCCCATGGCCAGGTGGTTACGTGTCCCGCGGGGCACCTGATAGGTAAGTAAGTAAGGCTCACAGATGCAGCTGCCAGTGGACGGGTCGTAGTAGGAACCTTTGTCGCAAGCCCCGGGAAGACACCGTGTGCTGCTGCCGTCGTACGTACAGGCTTGACAGCTGGTCGGACAGTCTGATAAACACACACACATACACGGATATACTGCCAGGGCAAAAACAACTAGATGCATGGCAAAGCCCAGCGTGAGCCCGCCCGGCAGTCTGTTGTTCTAGATTGTAAACTCGTGCTACTACATAACACGTGCCAAAGTTTGCCTGCTGTCTGTTATATAATGCCCATGCGGTAAGGCTGGCAGTGTCTCCCAATGCAAAAATTTGGGGGGGGGGCAAAAACTCGCCAACCGTTCTCAGCCACTATCGACCAAAGTTCACCAAATTTGGGGCACGTAGGGGAGTCCTTGTAGATTGAATAGTTTCTTTCCTATTGTTGATATCATGTTCCGCTGCAGAGATATGTTCGGTCAAAGTTCAAAGTCGTTCCAAAAAAACGGTTTTTTGCCCCCAGTCCGTGGAGAGTAAATGCCCGGGGGAGTTCGGACCAAATTTTTCAAATAGTAGTCATAAGTGAATAAGTGAATATGTGTCCAAGTTTGGTTGAGATCAGTTAGTGATCTCAGAGATTAGGCGTCGAAGAAAGAAAGAAAAAAAACCAGAGCGGTAAAATATAAGCCCTTCCGTGCGGGCTACTACCGCCAACGATAATGGTAATAACTATAGCAAGAATATCAATACAAGTACGTCGGTCCTCCTTATTGTCGGGCCGAAATTTACGCTAGCCTCGTCGCATGCTGTCCCCCTGGTGAGTCACGGTGAATATTTCGACGGGACAGACAGACAGACGGACAGACGGACGGACGCTTTCTGTTATGGACGCGAGCAGCGCATAATAACATGACATTGGTGTACGACAATGGGAAGAGAAGTTCTGAAAGGGCCAATTCGATGCCAGCAACAGAACATCCGCCATCGTTCTATGAAGAACAACTCATTGTCTACGAAGGAAATTCTCGTCAACGTTGAAATCGATAAGAACATCCGATACCGACTCAAGATACTTCTGCTGCTGACCACATGGGTGATGTTTGTGAGCTCAAAATGCGGCGAAGTCACAGGGGTGGCCAGCGCATGACCAACTGATATAACGTTTGATTTAGAATTCAAACAAATACAGGATACGATGCGACACCATTATATTTACGTGCGCCAAAGAACTGAACGACTGTTGGCGTCAGAAAACTAAAGTCCCTGGGTTATCACGTAACGTTGTATGAATGACCTTACGTTTAGCCGTTTTGATACAATGCCCATCGTATAAAGTAGGGGGCACAACCCAAAATGTATGGACCCCCTCACATATAAACATCTTCCGACGCCACTGACTCAAGCCTGCTGCGACCTTGACTTTTGACATTTGACATCAAAATCTAACCAGGTCATCAGTAGGGAATAATGAATATTCGATATCGGTTTTATCAAAATTGTTCGAGGCGTTCATGAGACATCGTGGTAACAGTGTGTCCGGACGAACGAACGAACGAACGCGGCGGATGACAGCTTGAAGACATAGTGCATAGTGTCGAAGGAAAAGAAACCGTTGAACCTATAAGACCCGGTCCGCGTTCTAGTCAGTGAAGGCAGTCCTTAGGGAAGACGGCAGTCTACGGTGGGAATGATTTTCAATATTCTTATTACGGGATAGATACACCGAGGCACCGGCAATGATCGTGGGGCACCGCCCCCTGGCTCATGGGTGGTGGAGCGGGAGCGACCACTACATGAACGACGACGTCAGCGACATTAGTCCGCGGCCTTGGCTTGGCCTTTGGAGTTACAGCCATGACCTGGCCTTGGCATGTGCTGACATTCGTTAGCCTTGGCCTTATGTACTGCGGCCTTGGCCTTGGGACTTGTGGCCGTGTTAACATCACTGGGTGACGTACTCATGCAGGCGTAGTTGGACACGGAGGTATCCTGGAACGTCCTGGCGGCGCACTTGCCAAGGTCGCAGACTGTTGCGGTGACGGTGTCGGACCACTTGCAGTTCCGACAGTTCGCCGGACAATCTACGCCACACACGACGTTCAACAGCATTCTACAGTGTGTCTTAAGGTTCGTTCATACCGGCGCGCAGCGGTGCCGCATAGCGACTTAAGGCACCACAACGGACGCACCGCACCGCACCGCATCCGGTATTCATTTAACACGACCATGAGCACGACGTACGCGTCCGCGCATCCTCTCAGAACCTGCGTTTGGATACATTGTAAATTTATTTACAAGAATCAACCAATTATTCGATCCGACGTAGCTCGACGCGCCGTCGTGAGTGGCGTCCGTCGCTAATCTCTACGTCAAATTATCAAATCCTCGCATTCATTCATACAGTACGCCGCACGGCTCAACCTTTGCCCGCGCCAGCTTATCACCGGACGTCAGCGTCGCCGCTGCCCTCAATTCCAAATCCTAGTCCGATTTCACCTTACTAAGTTACACTTTTAACTCTCCATAACCTGAATAGCCACATTTGCAAGCTTCTTTCCCTTAGTCAATAGGCATTACATTTTAACATAACACAGGTAACATTTTATGCAACGTTTACAAGCGCTTTTTATTTCTGTCACATTTTTGCGTTTTAAAAATTGCAGTGTTTTGGCAATTCGTGGGACCAATTGCGCCAATGAAACCCATCGAGTGTGCATTAAGACAAAATACGACACGATACGATATAGTATATTTACGTGCGCTCGATAGCTGACAGAAGCCTCAGAAGGGCCAACCTAATCTAGCGCACGGCACCAAAAACGAAAATAAGGAAAAACTAAACGGGGAAAGGATTTGTAAAAAAAGGTTGGTATACGGCCAACAGTAAAAGAGAGAGGGAGTTATGGGTGAGCAGAGAGGTGAAACAAAAGAGGAAGTAGAGGAACTGGTACCAGAACGAGGCAGACGAAGAGATAGAGTTTATTCCATAGACCAGATGAGCATAACGAAATGAGTGATCTCTTGTTTTTAGGGAGGATGATGTTAGTGGACGAGCAACAGTAACAAACAACAGGTGAACAGCGAGTACTACGAGGACGTTGAACAGAGATGAGGTTATAAAGGTATGGAGGTTGCGTAATTGTGAGAACTTTGTAGGTAAGTGAGAGGAGCTTGTATTCGATATTTTCAGTGATTTTGAGCCACTGGAGAGAGCGTAGGATAATACTGATATGGCAGGACTTAGGAGCCTTAACGACAGTACGAGCAAGAGAGTTCTGGATCTGCTGGAGACGTGATAATTGAGACGTACGTAGGGAGTCTATAGTAGAGAGAATTACAGTAATCGAGTTTGGAGTAAACGATAGAGGTAGCAATGGTACAGGCAGTTGACGAATCAAGGCGGGGCCGAAAGAATGTATGCTAGACAGATAATGATGGCGACTCACTGCTGCAGAGGTTGGAGGTCGTGAGTGCGTACAGATCATTGCACGCACTGCACGTTGTGTACGACTTGGTGGTTTCCGTCGTGTAGGCGCATGTCGTACAGGAAGGCACGCAAGCTGCAACGCAAACACACTAATCTGCACATTCAGCACCCGCATCGCACCATAGTTGTTTCGTATGTTTGAAACAAAATAAAAAACAGTTGAAAATCGTCGTTCAGTGAATAAAATCGTGAAAAGTCTTGTTTTTTTCCTCAAAGATAAAAGTTGTTTTGAACGCATGAAACAACTATGATAAAACGACTCGTTCAGTTTTTTGTTTAACTATTAGCATAAATACATGTATCTGTTGAGCGCTTAAATGACGACTCTAACGTGGGGGCGTTAGATGAGAAGGAAATTGGGATGAAAACTTATTCTATCGATTTTATACCTGAGAGGATTAATTTTCACCAGACTTATATTTGTATTCCCTCTGTTAATAACACTGCAGTACACTTTTCTGTAAAACATACAAAACAAGCTGAAGACAACCTTCCGAAAGCCATTATAGTTCGCACTGTTAATAATTATAGCTTTCTAATCGACGCAGACTGTTCATCTATACGGTATCGCTGATATATGATACCAGCTAATTCATCTTGTTCATAAATGTTACTGAATGAATTCACGACTAATAACTTGCACGGCTAATAACTTGAAACAAAACGTCGTTTGTCCAGGATTTCACCGAGACTCCACCTCCGGACTTCACTGGGGACATAACGGCACATCCTCATAATGGCCTCATATATCCGTTCCATCTTCCCAACCGTCCGACGCTAGTTGCTGGTCGCAGCACTGAAGGTATAGGCCTACAAAGGGTAAAGTGACGTCACAGTAATCTACGGTCACGATAAGATCTCTATTTGTAAAGCATGATGTCGTAAGTCTACTGTGCTAAATTAACTAGTGGAGATATGTTATGTTATTTAAATAAAAATGAATCAGTAGGTTTAAGAAAAGCTTAGTGCTAGCGCCAGACCGGTGATCGGACTGTAAGTGCTGCAAAATGTTTACACTTCCTTGCCCTACATCACGGCGACCAGAACAGCTCGCATAGATAAGAATGTATACAATGCGCAGACTGAGAATAACGTAGCTGAGAGAGAAGCGGAGGACGTACGGAAGCAGGTGGTGTCAACGGACGCCAGCGTGAATTCGGAATTGCACGTACTGCATGTCGGAATCAACGCAGTGGACAGCGTACACGACGAGCACTGGTACGGGCAACCTGCAAACCAACCAACATCACCCCGTGTTAACGACCGTCCTGCCAGGTGAACCAAGCTGGTCGGCTGCCCCAGTGGCTGCACTGTCCTTCTCCACTCCGGACAAAAGCTCTCGGGACAATTGGCTCAGGTACTTTTACCAGCTGGATGCCCTTCCTGTTCCCAGTCAACACTGTCAGAACACTGCAGGAACACACGCTATACCCGACATCTCACATCGTTTAGATTTCGTTTTTCTGTGTTTCTTTACGTTTAACATTTTGAGTGTTTTTGTATCAGCTTTCGTTTCGTGGACCCAGTAAGTTCCGTGTCTGGCTTGAGTGTGGGTGAACACAGAAGCTGATGTAAAGCAAAGTAAAGTATGAGGTACTTATATAGCGCGTTCTTACGGCATAAACAGTCAGGAAGCGCTACAAAATGGCACGTGTTCACGGGATCACACATGCAGTTTTTACCTGCCATCCACACGACCATCCTGACTTTACTCCATAAGCATTCACCAGATGGCACCGCCTGAACGAGGCAGTACACATCCGATATAGCTTATTACTCAATTTATTGACCTCGGAAGGATGAAAGGCTGAGTTGGCCTAGTTAACTGATCTATAGCGGACGGTTTCCCACATAAGTGATCATAGGTCGAGCGTGTGACGGGGAAAGTTCGCCGGTCAACGACCAACGTTCTAACCACAGCGCAACGCAACCAACCCAGAAATACGTACTGTAGCAGTTGCCGGCGACGTCGACGGAGTTGATGGTAGCGTCGATGAGACGATGTTTCGGGTCGCACTCAGTGCAGCGCGCCACCGTGTCACTGTCGAGGGTGACCGTGCACGACGCACAGTTCAACGGACAAGCTGCACAGCACACAGCACCATGCACACACACCGGCCAACATTGACGACCCACACTGTCGTGTCGACCCGTCAGTATCGGCCGTCAAATACGACGTCCGACACTGACGGCCGACAATATCGGTTGTCGGCCGTCAATGTTGGCTTGCGTGACGCAAACTTTACAAACTGAACTAGAAGAAGCCAGCACTCACGAGAATGCAACAACCCACGCCGGCATTGTTTTTTTTGTGACTCGCAACCTTGACCTTTTACCTTTTACCCCAAAATAAATGGGTTTTTAGGACTCGTGGTGGAACATTTCTACGTGAAGTTCGGTTATCCCATAGTCGCATCGATTTTTGAGATATGGTGTGGAAAACCGACAAACGTACAAACGCCGCTAAAAACGCTACCCCGCGACTGTGTTGGTGTGGGTAAATATCTTCACTCATCGATTAATGTGAAGGCAATTAGTTACCGATTGGGAATTATATTAAGTCAGGATTACATCCATTTCGGTCCTCCATAAGGACTTAACGGAATAAGCAGCAACAGGACATTAAGAACTGACCGAACACTAAATTGGTCATGGGCCTTGGGCCTCAGTTTCAGATCAGTTTCAGATCGGTAATGCGCCGTGATTCATACGTTGATTTCGGCGCTATATAAATTGTTTGTTTGTGTGTTTACTTAACTTCCTTCCTCCCTTTC
>Ga0066187_1000713_pt1 | contig 10824 bp, 10 predicted proteins | sample WorMetexBAHAMAS1_FD_58706 | JGI IMG/M metagenome (GOLD analysis project Ga0066187, IMG submission 58706) | Marine gutless worms symbiont microbial communities from Max Planck institute for Marine Microbiology, Germany - Inanidrilus exumae... | ecosystem: Host-associated > Annelida > Digestive...
TCAATGCCGCCTCGGGATACCAGCGCAGGTCGAAGCTGGCCAACACGCCGTCCGCCGCGGCGATCAGGGCCGGCACGATGTCCGACATCAGCCGCATCATCAGGACCTGGCATTCGGGGTCGCCGAAACGAACATTGTACTCGATCAGCTCCGGGCCTTTGTCGGTGATCATCAGTCCGCAATAGAGGACGCCGACATAGGGCGTGCCGGCCGCCGCCATGGCTGTCAGCGTCGGCTGGACGATGCATTCCATGATGCGGGCTTCCAGGTCCGGCGTCGCCACCGGCGCCGGGGAATAGGCGCCCATGCCGCCTGTGTTGGGGCCGGTGTCGCCGTCGCCCACCGCCTTGTGGTCCTGGGCAGAGGCCAACGGCAAGGCGGTGGTCCCATCGCACAGGGCAAAGAAGGACAACTCCTCGCCCACAAGGCAGTCCTCGATCACGACCGCCGCGCCGGCGGCGCCGAAAGCTTCGTCCAGCATGGCGGCGTCCACCGCGGCGATCGCCTCTTCCACGGACTGGGCGACGGTCACGCCTTTGCCGGCGGCAAGGCCGTCGGCCTTGACGACGATGGACGCGCTGCGTTCGCGGATATAGGCTCTGGCGGCGACGGCATCTTCGAACCGGGCGTAGGCAGCGGTCGGAATACCGTTGGCCGCGCAGAGGTCCTTGGCAAAACCTTTCGACGCCTCGAGCTGGGCGGCGGCCTGGGTCGGTCCGAAGACCTTGATGTTCTCGGCTTTCAACCGGTCGACCAGCCCCAGCACCAAAGGGGCCTCCGGCCCGACCACGACGAGGTCGATGCCGTCCCGCTTGGAGAACCCGACCAAGCCTTCGACGTCCGACGCATCGATGTCCACGCACTGGGCAATGGCTGCGATGCCGGCATTGCCGGGGGCGCAGTAGAGCTCGGTACAGAGGGGCGAGCCGCCGATCGCCCAACACAAGGCGTGTTCGCGGCCGCCGCCGCCCACCACAAGTATCTTCATTCCACTCCTCGGAATCGTGCGATGATCCCGGTCCCGTCGATCCCACTTGGCCGGTCCGACGCGCCCTTTTATCATGAGCGCACCATCATGAACCAGACTTCCCGCGAATCCCCCTCCAACGCACCGGAATTTACGGTCTCGGAACTCAGCCAGGCGCTGAAGCGCGTGGTCGAGGACCGCTTCGGGCATGTGCGGGTCCGGGGCGAGATATCCGGTTTCAAGCGGGCGGCGTCCGGCCATCTTTACATGGCCTTGAAGGACGAAAACGCGGTTCTGGACGCGGTCTGCTGGCGCGGCACGGCCGGGCGGCTGGGGGTTGCGCCCGAGGACGGGCTGGAAGTCATCGCGGTGGGGCGCCTGACCACCTATCCGGGGCGCTCCAAATACCAGATCGTGATCGAACAGCTGGAGGTCGCCGGTGAAGGCGCCCTTCTGAAGCTGTTGGAGGAACGTCGCAAGAAACTGGCCGCCGAAGGCCTGTTCGACCAGGACCGCAAGCAGCCGTTGCCGTTTCTGCCCGAGGTGATCGGCGTGGTGACCTCGCCCACCGGCGCGGTCATCCGCGACATCCTGCACCGTCTGTCCGACCGGTTCCCGCGCCATGTCCTCCTGTGGCCGGTGCTGGTGCAAGGCGATGGCGCGGCCGAACAGGTCGCCGCCGCCATCGAGGGCTTCAATGCGCTGGCACCCGACGGCCCCGTCCCGCGCCCCGACGTGCTGATCGTCGCGCGCGGCGGCGGCAGCCTTGAAGACCTGTGGGCCTTCAACGAGGAGGTGGTCGTGCGTGCCGCGGCGGCCAGCGCCCTGCCGCTGATCTCCGCGGTCGGGCATGAGACGGACACCACCTTGATCGATTTCGTCGCCGACCGTCGGGCGCCGACGCCGACCGCGGCGGCGGAGATCGCGGTCCCGGTGCGTTCGGAACTGGTCGCAACGGTGATGGACCTGACGGGGCGGCTGTACCAGGGCATGAGCCGGGTGCTGGAGCATCGGCGGATGCGTGTCGAGGGGCTTGGCCGGGGACTGCCGGACGCCGACACGCTGGTGGCGACCAAGGCGCAGTATCTGGACATGGTCGCTGAACGGCTGGACCAGGCCGCCCGATCCATGCTGCAGGGCAGGCAGCGGGAGCTCTCGATCCAGGCCGGACGCCTGCGCAGCCCGGCCCAGGTGCTGGCCGCGAACGGACAACAGCTCGGCATGCTGGCAGAGCGGTTGATGGGCGGAACCCGGCGGGCGCTGGACCGCGGCGGCGAGCAGCTGATCCGTGTCGATGCGCGCTTCACGCCGGCGCCCGTTCTGCGCACGCTGGGCCGGCTGGATGAAAAGCTGGGACAGTTCGGCGAACGTCTTGACAGCGTGTCCTACGAACGGGTGCTCAGCCGCGGATACGCCCTGGTCCGGGACCGGGACGGGCAACTGGTCGAAAGCGGCGCGGCGGCACGCGCGGCGGGGCATGTCACGCTGCAATTCGCCGCGGACGACACTGTGGCGGCAACCGTGGACAGCGCGGACGGCGGCGAAACGCCTGCACGGTCCAGGCCGCGGCCGACAGGCAAGCGGCCGCCGCCCAAGGGCGAGCAGGGGACATTGCTATGAGGGCGGTTCTCTCTTTTCTGGCTCTCTTGGTGTGGTCGGTGCCGGGGCTTGGCGGCACCTTGGACCTGCAGGGCACCTTTCAGCAGGGCGGCATGGTGGTCGGCAGGACCGATCCGGGCGCGATCGTCACCTATGCGGACCGGACGGTTCGGGTTGCGGGGGACGGCACCTTCGTCATCGGATTTCACCGCGACGAGGCGGCGACCGTAGCCCTGGAGGTGGCTTTTCCCGACGGCAGCAGAACCCGACGCGATCTTGCGGTCGCCCCGCGTGCATACGACATCCAACGGATCGACGGGCTGCCGCCGAAGAAGGTCACGCCGCCGCCCGAGCGGATGGCACGGATCAAGCGCGAGGCTGCCCTGGTGCGCGCGGCCCGCGCCCGCGACACCGACGAGACCTGGTTCGCGGACAGCTGGATCTGGCCTGTCGAGGGACGGGTCTCGGGCGTCTACGGCTCGCAGCGCATCCTGAACGGCCAGCCGCGCCAGCCGCATTTCGGGATCGACATCGCGGCGCCCGCGGGAAGACCCTTCGTTGCGCCCGCCGACGGCGTGGTCTCGCTGGTCCATGACGACATGTACTTCTCCGGCGGGACGCTGATGGTGGACCACGGTCACGGCGTGCAGTCCACCTTCCTGCACGCCGAGACGATCACGGTGCGGGAGGGCGACATCGTGCGGCAAGGAGACGTCCTGGGCACCGTGGGCGCCACCGGCCGGGCAACCGGGCCGCACCTGGACTGGCGCGTCAACTGGTTCGAAAAGCGGCTGGATGCGGCGCTGCTGGTACCGCCGATGGGGGAATGATCAGTCCGGCCAGCGGCGGTGAATCCAGAACCACTGTTCGGGCCGTTCGCGCACCCATTTCTCGACCAGAGCGTTGATCTGTTCCAGTGCGGCCCGCACGTTCGCCTTGCGGTCGCCTGATTTCGAGACAGTAATCGGCGGGTAGACCGTCATCCTGAAGCGCACGCCGCCCAGCCGTTCCACCTGGACCGGGACAAGCGGGCATCCGAACGTCATTGCCAGGTCGGCCGGTGCCGTCGCCGTCATAGCGTCGCGTCCGAAGAACGGGATCGGCAGGCCCTCGTTGAACTTCTGGTCGACCAACATGCCCAGCCCCTGTTTCGCCCTGAGCACGCCGATCGCCTGTTTGGCGCCTTCGCGTCCCTTTGGCAGCATGCCCGTGTAGATGTCCTCACGCGAGCGGCGAACCAGCCAGTCGACGATGGGGTTCGACGCTGTGCGGTACACGCCGGCAAAGCCGACGCCGTGATCCGTCGCCGCCTTGGCCGAAATCTCCCAGTTGGCCTGATGGGCCGCCAGAAAGATGAAGGCGCTGCCCTTCAGGCCTTGATGGACCTCTTGTTCGTCGACCACCTCCACCCGCCGGTCCGGGCCCTGCGTCTTGATCTCGCCCAGATGCGGGTACTCGCCGATGGTTCGTCCAAGATTGTCCCACAGGCCGGCCATGATGGTGTCGATCTCAGCGGCGGATTTTTCGGGGAAGGCGCGGGCCAGGTTGCGCCGGGCGATCCTGTCGGATCCAAGCCGGGGGCCGACCAGGCGGGCGATACGTCCGCCCAGCGCGGATGCGGCGTCGACCGGCAGCAGCCGGAACAGGCCGAATGCGATCAGGGCCAGGACCCCGACCAGCGGGTCGAGAAGAATCCGTCGCAGGCGCCGCCGCCGGTGCGATTTCCGAGCCGTATCAGACATAGCGTGCGATCAGGGCCTCCAGGGCCTTGCTGTCCTGCCATTCGGCCTGGATTTTCAGGATCCGGACCATGGGCTTGGCGTCTTCGGGGAGGCGGACGAAGTCCTTCTCGGTCGTAACCGGTAACGCCTTCGCCTGGGCTGCCGCCTCGACCAGCCGCATGATTTCTTCGGGCTGGTATTGGTGGTGGTCGCCGAAGGCGTGGGTCGCGACCAGGTCGCACGGGATTGCGCGCAGGGTCTCGAAGAACTTCTCCGGTCGGCCGATTCCGGCGAACGCGAGCACCCGCTTGTGCAACAGGTCTGACCCGACCGGAGCAAGACGGGCGTGTAGGACCGGCAGGTCGCCCGGCAGGGCCTTGCGCACATCCGTTGTGTCGGCACCGACGATCACCACTGCGTCGGCACGGTCGAGGCTGCGGTAAAGGGGTTCACGCAACGGGCCGGCCGGCATCACCCGTCCGTTGCCGAACCCGAAACCGCCGTCCACCACCAGGAAGGAAAGATCCTTTGCCAGCGACGGATTCTGGAGCCCGTCATCCATGACGATCACGTCGGCCCCACGTTCCGCCGCCATGGCGGCGCCGGCCGGCCGTTCCGAAGCGACCACCGTTGGCGCAGCGGCCGCCAGCAGCAGGGGCTCGTCGCCCACGTCAGCGGCCCTGTGCAGAGCAGGGTCCACGGCAACCGGACCGGCCAGACGTCCACCGTAGCCGCGGCTGAGAAAGGCAGGCTTGCGTCCCATACCCTTGAGCAGCCCCGCTATGGAAAGGGCAATGGGCGTCTTGCCGGCGCCGCCGGCCACCGCATTGCCCACGCAGACCACGGGAACGGCGGCTTTCACGGGCCGCGTGGTGGCGTGGCGCAGCGCCGACCCCAGGGCATAGAACGCGGCGGCCGGCGCCAGCAGGCCCGGCAGCAGACCGGATTCGCTCCAGAACGCCGGTGCACGCATGCTCAGTCGTCCATTACGCGTTGGGGCAACAGCGGCAGAATCAGTCCGGCGACCCGGTCGACCACGGTCTGGTTTCCCGCCGCCAGGTTCGCCGCGGCCGTGATCATGGCCTGCCGGCGCGCGGGATCGGCCCACAATCCGGCCACGGCCTCGGCCAGGCTGTCCGCGTCGCTGACCGTGATCGCCGCGCCGGCGTCGCTCAGGGCGCTTGCGATCGAGGCATGGTTGGCCATATCGGGGCCGTGCAGGATGGCCGCGTCCAATTGTGCCGCTTCGACCGGGTTGTGCCCGCGGTAGCCGCCGCCCAGGCTGCCGCCGATCAGCGCGATTTCGGCCAGCCTGTAAAACAGCCCCATCTCGCCGATCGTGTCGATCAGATAAACGGCCGTTTCCGGTGTCGGCAGTTCTGACGCCGCACGTCGTGCGATGCTGAGTCCGCGCTGGGCGACCAGGGCCGCGACCTCGCCGCTGCGGCTGGGATGCCGGGGTGCCAGAATTGTCAGGAGGCCGGGATGCTGCGCCGCCAAACGGTTGTGGGCGTCCAGCACAACCTCTTCTTCGCCCGGGTGGGTGCTGACTGCAATCCAGACGGGACGGCCGGCCAGGCTTCGTTGCAACTGCCCCAACTCTTCCGCATCCGCGGGCAGCGGTGGTGCCGCCGCCTTGAGGTTTCCGGCGCTGAGGACGCGGCGCGCACCCAACTGGGCAAAACGCTGCGCATCATCGTCGGTTTGGCCAAAGCAAATGCCGAAGGCGCGCAACAGATGCCTGATCAGGCCCCTGGCCCGTTTCCAGTTCTGGAAGGACCGGTCCGACATGCGTGCATTGACCAGCGCCATGGGCATCCGCCGCGCCGCCGATTCCGCGACAAGATTGGGCCACAGTTCCGATTCCACCCAGATGCCCAGGTCAGGATTCCAGTGATGCAGAAACCTGCGCACCCAGGCGCGACGGTCGACGGGGGCGAACTGGTGCAGGCATTTTGCCGGCAACCGCTCTTCCATCAATGCGGCCGAGGTGACCGTTCCGGTGGTCACCAGGATGTGGATGTCGGGGCGCGACGCCAGCAGGCGGCCGATCAAGGTCAGTGACGATTGCGCTTCGCCGACGCTGGCGGCGTGGACCCAGACCAGGATGCCGGGCGGCCTTGCGCGGGAAGGGCGGCCCATGCGTTCGGCAAAGCGTGCCTGATGCTCCCGGCCGCGGGCCCGCCTGCGCCTGAGATGGAGCGCGATCAGCGGGGCGCCCAGCGCGGTCAAGGCGCGGTAGGATGACAGCCATCCCAACGCCGCGCGTTCCCTTACATACACGACGTGCTCCGGTGCCGCCCGCTCGGCGTGGTCATGCCCGTGCGCGCAGCGGCGCGCCGTCGCCGGGTGCGGCCTCGTCGGCGCCCGGATCGCCCGCTGCGAACTGGACCTGGCACAGCCTGGCGTATAGGCCGCCTTTGCGCAGCAGTTCCGCGTGGGTCCCCTCTTCGCACACACGGCCCCTGTCCAGGACGTAGATCAGGTCCGCATCCTTCACAGTCGAAAGGCGATGGGCGATGACAATGGTGGTGCGTCCGACCGTCAGCCGTTCAAGCGCCTGTTGCACGACCCGTTCGGATTCGGAATCCAGAGCGGACGTGGCTTCGTCCAACAACAGGATCGGCGCGTTCTTCAGCATGGCGCGGGCGATGGTGATCCGCTGGCGCTGGCCGCCCGACAGGCGCAGACCCCGTTCGCCGACCATTGTGTCGTAGCCGTCCGGCAGGTCTTGGATAAAATCGTGCGCGGCTGCCGCCTGCGCGGCGGCGACGATGTCTTCGTCGCCGGCGTCCGGCCGGCCGTAAGCGATGTTCGCGCGCACGGTGTCGTTGAACAGGCCGGTCTCCTGACTGACCAGACCGATCGCCGTGCGCAGGCTTACGATGGTGACGTCGCGCAGGTCCTGGCCGTCGATCGTGATCGTGCCCGCGTCGAGGTCGTAGAAGCGCGGGATCAGGTTGAGAACCGTCGACTTGCCGGCACCGGAGGGACCGACGAGGGCAACGGTCTTGCCGCCCGGAACGTCCAGCGAAATCTCCGACAGTGCGGAGACGTCTTCGCCGTAGCTGAACGTCGCACCCTCGATTTTGATGGCGCCGTCCGAAACGGCAAGCGGACGGGCGTCGGGACGTTCGCGGATCGGCGAACGGTAGTCGATGACGGCAAAGATGCGCTGGGCGGCAGCCAGGCCTTCCTGCAGGCTTGCATTGATGTTCGCCAGGCTGCGCATCGGCTGATAGGCGGCGATCAGGGCATAGATAAAGCCGACAAAGGCGCCGACGGTGGTCTGGCCCCAGATGATCTGGTAGCCGCCCCAGATCAGGATGCCCGCAATGGCCACCCCGATAAGGGTCTCCATGATCGGATAGCTGGTCGACCTGATCCGGATCGCCCGCAGGACCAGCTTGTACATCGTGGCGAAGGCGGCCTCGGCGCGGCCCTGTTCGTGCGCCTCCATGGTGTAGGCCTTGACCTGGCGCGCACCCTTGAAGGAGTCGTCCAGGAGAGCGGTCATCTGGCCGTATTCGACCTGGGTGTCCGCCGAAACCCGGCGCAGCCGCCGGCCGATCTTGACGATCGGAAACGCCGCCAGAGGGAGGATGACGAAGGCGGCAACAGCCATGCGCCAGTTCAGGTGCAGGCTGACACCGATCAGCACCGCCAGGACCAGGATGTCGCGGCCCATGCCGGTGAAGGCTTTCACGACCGCGTCGCGCAGGTAGTTGACATCGTTGGTGAAGCGGGAGAGCTGCCGGCCGGTGCCTTCACGCCCGAAGAAGGCCAGATCCGCGTTCAAAATACTGCGGAACATCTCTCCTTGAAGGTGCTGGACCACCCTGAGGCCGACGCTCTGCATCAGCAGGCTTTGGGCGAAACTGCTGAGTCCCTTGACGACCGCGGTGGCCAGGAACCCCAACGATATCACCCAGATCAGCCATTCGGCGCCCTTGTTCAGAACGTGATCGAGGATCGGCTCCACGAGCTTGGCCTGGGCGCCGACGCACAGGGCGACAAGAATCATGCACAGGACTGCCGCGGCGATACGCGGCCAGTGGGTCCGCATATAGTCGCGCCACAGCCGGCGGACGAGGGAGAGGGTGGAGAGATGGGGTGTCAAGGATTTGCGGCGCGCTCGATATCCATATCTGCCGCCCCACGCGCGGCAGGCGCGGCAGATATAGCATGGGGCTGGGGATCGTCCAATTGCGGACCGACCTTCACTAAAGCCGCTGCCCGGCCCCGAACTACTGCATCGGCGGGGGTTTGATGATGTCTTCGAAGGACTCGTCCGGGGCGCCGCCGGATGCGGTTTCCTCCACGACCACCTCCTCCACCCCCGGTCCTGCGGCCGGGGTTGTCTGTGCGGCAGCTTTCTCGGCTGCCGCCTTCTCGGCGTCGCGGACCTGGGCCCGCAGCGTCAGGCAGTTCTCGTAGAGCACTTCGCGCAGACGCTGGGCGTCCATGCGCCGCAAGTCGCCGGTCAACGCGCTGCGGCCGTAGGCGCTGTAGGGGTCCTGATCGATGGAAGCGCCCTCACGCGCATATTGCTCGGCCGCCCGCTGTTCCGCCTGGCGTCAGCAGTAGCTGTGGTCCGGGGGCGGGGCGGCGTCACGCCGCGCGCGCGGCTTGTTCCATTCCGCGTACTTGCTGCAACCGGCAACCATAACAAGTATAAGCAGGCCGCCGACTAATCTCAGGATTGTGTTCACAGAGGTTCTGCCGTCTGTGGTTGCTGGGGGTGTCAGAGCTTTCCGGATTATTGACTGCGCCATGCTACCTCCCAAGGCAAGGGTATAGCAAACGGCAAGGGGCCGTGGCGCGGGTATTGCGTCGATATCGCCCGGCACCTGCAACGGGGGTTCGCATGTCTGAACGGTCATCCGGCCGCGCGCGCCGAACGGCTGTCGCGCTTGTCTGCGTGGCGGCTCTCGGGCTGGGCGGTTGCGAAACAATGCGGGATGACAAGAACCGCTTGGCTGTCGGCACCATTGTCGGCGCCAGCGCCGGCGCGGCGCTGGGCTATTGGGGGCTCGGCGCCAGCGGTGCCGGAAAATGGTTTGCGGCCGTCGTCACCGGCGCTGCGGGCGGTGCGCTGGGCTACGCCGCCATGGACTATTACAACACCATGCGGAAAACCGACCGGGCCAGCATGGATCGCACTGTTTTCAGAGGCCTGAACGACACCGAGTCAGGCAGGGAAATCCAGTGGCAGAACGAGCAGACCGGCAACGGCGGCGCGGTCACGCCCAGGCGAACCTATCTGGACGACAAGGGTAGGATCTGCCGCGATTTCGATTCCAGTGCCTCGCTAGACGGTGTCGACCACCAGGGGAGCGGGACAGCCTGCCGCAACGGCGCCGGGAACTGGGTTTTGACCTGACCGCCGTCGGCAGGCGCGAACCGGCCAAACTTCGGAAAAAGAAGGCCGTGCACGTGGCACGGCCCAAGTCTAGGGAGGAAACGCCCAAAGAACGACAGGGGCGGATACCCGACCTTGTCGTACAGCACGGGCGGGCCGCCCATTGCTGCAATGCACAATATGGCAGATCAAGTCGCAGCGTTCAAGCGGCTTGTCCAACAATTTTCGGCTGTATGACAGGGCTCTAGCGAGTATTGCGATGCAGCATCGAGATTGCCGCCAGGGCCTCGATCCTGCTCACCTTCGCGATTCCGGTGCATGCCTGCCGCCCCACTTGGGCTAGGATACGGGAGGAGGCAGATCGGGCATGATCAGAACCGCGGGAAACACCCGTCCCGGGATCCCACGCCGCTGGCGAGGCGTGGGCGATGGCTGAGCACACGCTGGAACCGCCCGTACACCGCCGGACGCTCGTATTCCTGGCCAAGGCCGGGGTGACGGCGGTGGTGATCTGGTGGCTGTTTCAGATGGTCGATATCAGCCAGACCCTGTCGCTGTTGCGTTCGGTCGAGGCGGGCCCCCTTGTCATCGCCGTCCTGGTGTTGCTGGTCCAGGCGGCCGTCGGTGCCCTGCGCTGGCGGGCCATCGTCCTGATCCAAGGCGGCCGGATCGGTGTCGCCCGAGCCATGCACCTGTTCTTCCTCGGCACGTTCTTCAACCAGACGCTTTCGACGACCGTCGGGGGCGATGCCGTGCGCGTTTGGCGCCTGAAGGCCACCGGCGTTTCACTTGGACGGGCTGCCGGCGGCGTCGTGCTGGAGCGGCTGGCCGGCTTGGTGACGCTGGGCATTCTGGCCGCCGCGGCACTGCCGCTGGTTCAAGGGCCGGCACTTGTTGCCCTGTCGCTTCTGGTCGGCGCAAGCGTGGTGTCGGCCGCACTCGTGGCGGTGGGGGCACGGCTGGGGTCTCCCGGGTCGCCGTGGCGCCGGGTCTTGGACGACGCGCACGCGGCAATGCTGTCGCGGCACGGCCTGGTCGTTCTGTGCCTGTCCGTCCTGATCCATCTCGGCGGGGCGCTGGCTTTGTGGTCGGTGGCATGGGGCCTGGGACTGGATGTGCCGTTGCTGCCGTGCCTGGTGCTGGTCCCGCCGGCGATGCTGGTGGCGACCCTGCCG
>Ga0066187_1000715_pt1 | contig 10796 bp, 9 predicted proteins | sample WorMetexBAHAMAS1_FD_58706 | JGI IMG/M metagenome (GOLD analysis project Ga0066187, IMG submission 58706) | Marine gutless worms symbiont microbial communities from Max Planck institute for Marine Microbiology, Germany - Inanidrilus exumae... | ecosystem: Host-associated > Annelida > Digestive...
AACTGCGTCCTGTTTGTAGAATATATGTACTGCTACAGTTGTGGCACGGAATCTTTTACATGCACTTGCCTGTCTGAACAACTGTATGTTTGTCTTTTGGATGGACTACAAGATTTCTTTGTGTCTTGTAGGGTTTCACGGCTGTGCTTATTCCATATTTTTGGAAGATCCTTTCCATAGCCTCTGACAACCCTCCCACGTAAGGAATGACTACCAGTTCACCGTCGCTTTTGTGAGGTGTGTTCCTTCTGTTTGTCTTCCTGCCTTTCAGTTCTTTATTGTTCTGGTCCTGTTTCACCTTTTCAAGGATTCAATCTGGATAGCCGCAGTTTTCTAAGACCGTTTAATGTGTAGCTCTTCCTTGTTCTTGTCGTTTTCTGTGGATACCAGTGTGTTCTTCCTGTCCATTAGTGTCCTCACCACACTTGTCTTGACACGGGCAGAATGGAAAGAATTGGCAACAGAAACCAACAAGTCAGCCATAATAGATCAAGTGGCAGAAGAAAGTCATGTCATCGATTGGTCCGTTGCCAAAATCCTAGACAGAGAAAGTCATCAGAAGAAACGACAACGCGGAGAATTTATCCACATAGGCAAGGAGGTCAACTGCATGAACAGAGATGGGGGAGCCTACAACCTACTTATGACCTATGACAGTATTTTGGTCACGTGTTCATCAGCAGTGTCACGTGACCACATGGCCTGATGAAGTTTGCCGTTGGTGAACGAAACGTCACAATTAGGTATAGATTTTGCATTAGGTTCTGTAATATAAACGTAATTATCTAGTGCCATATAGTTTATTTCACTTTTGTAACTGAAACTTTGTTTTTGTTGACTAATTTTAACATCACTTAAATTATGGGTTTATAACTCTGTAGACTTAAGTATTATTATGTCGACCATAGTTTGTTGACAGTTTTTTATACATGCATTGAGCTGCAGATGCGTCTTTTTCTATACATGCAGTGACAGTGCCTCCTATTTATGCCAGCTGTTCTGGCCACCATGATCTAGGGCGAGGAAATGTATACATTTTGCAGAACTTACAGTCAGATTGCCAACCTGGCGAAAAGCTGATTCAGTGTTATTTAAATAACGTGACAAATTTTTGCCAGTTAACTTTGCACAGTGTGACATGGAGATCGTATTGTGACCATTGATTACAGTGACATCACTTCACCCTATATATACAGTCATACGAACACACGCCAGAAAACACCGGTTAGCCGCTTGAATCTTGAGTGTGATCGATGTACAATTTTCCTAGAGTCACATCATAGTGATGGTGGTATTAACTCAGTCAATCAACAGTTTGATATGGACACCTCACAATAGAGAAAAATACAATAAGCAAATTGCACTGTACATTGTGTTTTTGCACTTTGTCCTTTTATAGTTTGCTTTTATATTATGTATTTTTAATGTTTTTTTGTATTTTCAATCAGTAATGTCACCAGTGCCGTCATTTTGTTACTGTAGCGTTTTTGCCACCATGCCTGTTAGAGTTTTTCTTGAACCTTGGCAATGGTACGTTTGTTGTTTGTAAACAACAAACCAGACATGGCTAGGAATAAAACTTATAAAATAAAAACATTTTCAGATGGTTGCCAAACGAGCTATACTGGCAGTGCTTACATTGTGAGAGTTGCCCAGTTCATTCGCAGAATGCAGACTCCACGATGGCACTCCGACCAAGTCGGCCAACGTGAGCTGTGAGTCTGCCAGTAGGCTTCCAGCATCATGACCCATCATCACTGCCATTCATAATGAAACTGGGTCAGCTGGTCCCCCCAGTTTTAGTCCTCCACTTGTTCTCATCCACCATCACAATTTATTATTATTACAGAGCCCAAATGCTGATGCTTATTTTATTGTCTCACAAAGGGTAGATGGCTGAGTCCGCCTAGGAGCTGCAGTAAGGGCAGGGCATGATGCCCATACCTAAGGCTGTATATGACAGTAGTTGTCATGATAGAAACAATTTCTGATGGTAATCTAAACTTGCACACTACATTAAGACATGTCCGAGATTTCTGACTGACTTATTCCTTCATCTATCACTTGTTTGATTCGCCACTCTGCTCATTCGTAATTCCCTCACTCTCACTCCTGGCTTAAAACCTACCTGCTTAACGAATCCTTTCCCAGTAGTTTCACGTTTTACTGCCCCCGGGCTGCCTTCAAGAACTATCACCGGGACCATTTCATCTGAGCTACATTCGTTTTTACTATTTCTAACATGGCTGCTGTATGTGTAAAGGGTGCTTCCAAATCAGAGAAGGCACCGAATGGAAGAACATACTTGGAATGTGCCGAGTTGGAAGAGATAAAGAAATTGTTGAAGTGAACAGTGTGTTGCCTTGCACGGCTGTTGTTGCCGCGGTCGCCATCTGTTGCAAGCTCACGTGGACCAACTTGCTTTTCCATCTGTATTTTTTGTCGTTATTTTGTGACCTTTGTGTATTGTTTGGCTAAATTTTGGCGCAGTTATAATTTTTTGTCCAATTTTTACGTTACCAAAAAATCTCTCATTTAATATGCACAGATGTATAATATGATGGCCAACTTTGGAACAGAAGTTTATGGTAAAGTTTAAGTTATGCATAGAAACCGACAACCATGCTGAGTACATTAGGTTGATGGCAGCTGAATGCGGACTAGGTTTTATTTTGCAGGTGGTTAGCTCACTGATGTGCAAATGTGTTGTGCCATGACATTAAATGCATCTGCTAATGTCTTGCATGCATCAGAATGGACAGATAATTATTACAGTTTTGTCTTCTGCCAAAAATGTTTGTTGTCCGTTTTGTTTAAGCAGTTTTTGTCAACAAGAAATGGCTACCAAATATATAATGCATATAAGTGCAGTCAAATGTGGCAAGATGTGGCCTAGAATGTCAGTTTACCTTTGCACAGTTATGATGATGGCATCTAAATGTTGACAGTGATCAGCAACACTCTAATCTGTGAGAAGGAAATTAAACTGGCACACTTGTCTGTATGGCTGTATAATGCATGCCACTTCTTTGAGAAGGCTAATACTAGTAAAAGAATTCGGCATATCGTAAGTGAGAGTTTGTGATATTTTCCAACAGATTGTGCATAGGAAATTTTCGATGCTGAATTCTCTTAAGTTCAAATTTATATGCTGTTTCAGTGCACTAATAGTTGTTGAATGTAGCACTTTAACTCAACAATGTCTGATAAGTTACGCATGAATATACAATGCAGTCGATAATTATCAAATCTGCTATTGCTTTATACGACTGTTCAGCCACATTTCTAGTTTTTTTCTGTGTTCAGCAATCTGACTTTTATATGTGACTACTTTGTGCAGATTTATTTGCTAAATGGCTTGCTGGGTTGTTTGCTGTTAAATATGTTGTGGATATATGTAAAGGTGGTACAGTGCTGTCATTCATGTATGTACCACAGTTAAGCGTACTGTTAACAGACAGAATGCTGAATCTTGGTTTCAAGTTATGGTAAACACTACACTTTGCTGTCACAAGCTGTGGCTCTAAGAGGTATTGCTTGTACGTAAATGCTTTTTGAAATATGACATAAAATAAGCATGAAAGATGATACATAGTTGTTTTGTTGTCCTATGCAGTGTACACAGTAAAGCTGTCAGTGTGCTTTATCAGCATAGGTCATTTTGTTGAACTTCTTGGTCTCAGTTGTGTTCATGTGAAAACTGTTGTGTGAGTAATGACTTCATATATGTAGATGTGTGTAGATGGGAGATTGCGTCTGTTCATTATGTTTTGACAAGATTTGTGAAATATATGTTGCGACATGATCAGACTGATATTGACTGTTTTGTCATGTTTTTGTATGCATGCCACATAGAATACAGAATTAAACAACAATTTAAACAAGACAATTGGCTGAAATGATATGCCACACAGTCAGCCTACCTCCACAGTTGTGCAGTGCCCACTAGCGAATATGTTGGAAAATTTAATGACAACTGGTATGTTGATGTACCTCTAGACTTAGGTAATAACAATAATAAATAGATTTGTATAGTTCCATTGGGTCGTAACTTCAGAGGTGCTGGGGCCAGGTAGCATGTTAATGAGCAGAGGAAAGAGAAAGTCTGAGAGACAGCTTTATCATGCAGCAATTGCTAGTGGCTAATTTGCAAATGTCATATATATGCTTAGCAGATCGAGCATCTTAATTTTTGGGGTGACAATTATACTGTAACATCGTGAAATGCTGTGATGTATATATTCTTATCCATTGCAAGTATTTACTCAATATCGGTAAACCTTTCAAACATACAACAGTGTACGTGTAAGTTACATGGTTCCCATTTTGACACTTTCTTTTAACATGAAATATTTGCCCATGCTGAAGTCAGTCTCGGGGTACACTTTTACCTCCAGCTGTCTGTGTGTCTGTTTTTCTGCACAAAAACTAAAATAAACGATGCATCTAGAATCACCAAACTTGACGTAGAAATGGTTCACCATGAGTCCTGGAAACTCATTTATTTTGTCATTAAAAGGTCAAGGTCATGAGTCACAAAAACATTGCCGGCATGGGTCTTAGCACTGTCGTCAGTGCTGGCTTCTTCCAGTGTGTTGTCTCTCTCAGGTATTCTGCTTCTTATAAACCCAAACAAAAATCTGCTAAATTATTCAGAAGTCTTATAAATTGTGTAGTTATGTTTTGACATCTTTATTTACACATAATTGTATTATCTGTTGTATTATTGAACCTGTGTTTGCATCTATAAATTATTATTTTACTGGTGCTATTGATTAAAAAAGCACCAGAATTTTGTCGTTCAAGACTCCACTACAAAATTAAACTGGAGTATTACAGTATATTAATGTAAACATTAGCAGAGCCCACTCACAATTTTTCTGAATGAATCTGCATTTTCTAATTCACGATTACAATAGAAATGACTCTGTATGATGACGAGGAATGTAGTTACTGAATAGTTACGCAGCACATGGTATTATTGGTACAGTTGAACCTGTCAAAAGTGTGCACATGTCAAAACATTTTTGTGTGTCACATGTTGACTCTTCAACTTGTCACGTGCAAATGCTTTACCAGTTTCTTAACACATATCTGTCGTTTGTTGTCTTGAATTGTTGCCGTTGATATGATGTGTTTGCTACACATGATGAATTGTTAAGGATTTCCAGTGATCTGATCTGACTGTCATTGCACACTATAATGGCTGATAGTAAGTAATTTCACGCTGTGTGGTCAGTCGGCAGTGTGGTTAACAGTACATGGAATATATAATGCACAATTGCATGTACTTATTAACAGTTAAATTGACTAATTACAAACTTGTCAATTTGTTCTACAGATGTTCGGTTATTTGCAGTGATTTTCTATGCCCCCTTGGGGTGGCAGACTGGCGAGATCTCCCACCCTAAAAATGAATTTACCAAAGGATAAATCCACAGAGGCAGGCAAAGGTGAAGGAATTGACGGTGGGAAAGAGTGGCATTCAATGTGACCTGTTCGAACTCACCTGAGCCATAATACTAGGAAAATCACTGTGTAGTTGGCACATAGTGTACACACACAGCTAGTATTTATGTGAGTGAGAAGTATGGCAGTCACTAGTCTGTCGGCGGAAACAGCTCGAGGCATGCTCCACGGAAAAGAGGCATCGACCAGGAACAGTGGAAAATTGGGACAAGATGCTGAGGATGAGGTTGAAGGCTGTGGGGCAGAGTATCTCCGTTCTCGATGGGTGATTTTCCATGTAAAAACTGGTTCAGTTGAATCTGCAGTATTTTAGCCCTTGATTTAAAGAACACTAGCTGTCACGCTTATCATAGTTGCTCGGAAAGCATGTTACTACAAATATCAAGTAAGACTCTAGCGGCAGCATTGCCATGGTTATGTAAATTGTTGATTTCACAGTATTATTATTTGGCTGGAAGTTAGGCTTCCGCAGAATATTGGATTCACTTTAGAGCGCATTCTGGCGGTGTTCACGCATTCAGCTATAACTCCGCCGAACGTGAACCGATTTGGGTGAAATCTGCCTGAAATTTACTACGAAATGATCCGTCTACGGGATGTCTAGTTTCTAGTTTCGGCTTGTATGATAAATCATAAATCCTATAACCTAAACTGTCTTGAATGAGCAGTGAAGTCCTAAGTAAATAACCAACTGACATATTCTTGCAAAATACATGTATTCAGATTTATTCACCACTGAGACAACAGCTGCACAACATCGATTTTACAACCAAAATAACATGTAAGTTTACTAAAAAACACTCAGAAGAGTTCAAATGACTGTGACGGCGCCACCTAGCGAATACTGATAAAAGCATAGTGATGCTGACAGATGTCGGTGAAAAATACTGCATCTATCTGCATTGGATCCAGATTAGCGCCAAAAACTAGTCGAATTAACAAGTTGTATCTTTGGTCGAAATTTAATGAATCGTCCGCAACGTTTGGACAGCAGTCCTGCTGATAGGTAGAATGACAGACAGACAGTCACAAACCGGAATGATCGCGTAACATTCGCGGGAGTAATAAACGAAACAAATACGGTGCACTCAATAATTTGACATTTAAAAATACTAGATTAGCGCCAGTCTACAGCCGTGCTATAAAGTTGGCCATGGAACAAGATAAGTGAATATAGGGTGACGTGAAAAACGGCCATTTGCAAGTGTGAGTCAAACTTCGCCAATTTATGACCGATTTTCTAAACTGTTTCTTCAGCAGTAATGTGGTAAATTCATTAGTAAACATCGTGTCACACCTTAAATGTGTTGGCTGTACTACTTTCAGGGCGAGGCCAGAATATACTGTATGGGTGGGGGCTATAGCCCCGAGTTATGGCAAGCGCGGTAGTGTGAGCCTTAGTGGTGGTCTTGGGACTATGCCCCCACTGGGGTCCAGGGGTAAGCCCCCTGAAGCTGAAAGCGATTTAAAAACTAAGTAATAATGCGCTCTGGAATTGACTATTTGACCTTTTGGTGCTTTCAGATATTTCGACCATTACTGCTTACTTAATGTTAAATGCCTATGCAAAATCACAACTGGCGGTAAATCGAATTTATTTGAATCATGTTTTCGGGATGGATCATTAATGTTTGGGGGCTGTCTGTGGCATGTGGGGCTTATAGCCCCTTCCTCGCCCTGACTACGTTCTGAAATATTGGTCACATTTTAACTATTAGTGACTAATGTCCGGTCTTTTGAGTCACCCTGTAGTTGGGTTAACAGTGGTTGAAGTAAGCTGGAACGTCAATCCATCATCATCATCAGATGGCACGCCCACTATGTGAGCATAGCTGTTTCCACAAACGCCATTCCGGGGTCCCCGAATTTGTCCCGTTAGCATTCCGTGGTCCCTAAACAAGTAAAATTAAACTGGAACGCACTGTTCCAGGGCCCAAATATGTACATCATATAAGTTGTACAATTTGACGATTTGTTTCTTGCAGCTATATTGCATTTTTCACATTGTTTGCAATGTAGGCCTACATATGCCATAATGTGTGGCCTTTGACTAGGCCTACTTCGGCGTTGACTGCGAGAAGCAGTCTGTGTCGAAGGTAACTCTGACCGGGCCGTCTTTAGCATTGGGGCTCCAGAGAAGGCAGGAGGCCCACATTTTAAAAGAGTTCCTGGGCCCAAAAAAGTATACTTTAACCACTGAGGGTTGAAATCCGTATTTGAAACAACAGTTTATACTTGAGAACACAAAACGTCGTCGTCTAAAATTGAATAGATGATTAATGAAACAAAGGGATGATCAATGACTTTAAAACATCAAAGTCGGCATTAATGTCATCACCGTACTAACGCTATAATGAAAATCACTCGCATTTATGCATACAACAAAATGTCTGTATAAGGCACGCAGTGAATACCAACCGAACATGTAGCTTTCCACAGCACTATTGTGAAAAATAAAAATGTACATTACATAATACATACTTTAGTGAAATATATGATAAAAATGAAACAAGATGCAGTCGGAGACGGCAGGCTTCGATCCCGGTGCCGCCACCTGGCGAACTCGACGAAACGCGTCGTCTTTGATTTTGGCCCATACGCTCCACGTCATCAATAAAACCGGAAGTACATTACCTAGTGTATTGCCGTCAGAGGAGGACCGAGCCACGGCCACGTGTAATACGTACAGAAAATTTGGTGAAATTTGGACGAGCGGTTTCTGGGATATGCGAGCGGACAGACATACAGAGAGGCTGATTGCAATACTTCATACCCCTACTGGGGACGAACTAGTGAGTACGATAAACGATATAATACATTCAGAGACAAACTACACTGCAAATGATGTGACGGAATACATATTACAAATATACCGGTACATGTACTAATATAACTTGCTATACAACATTGACTGTCATAAGGCTATTAATGCACAATGTTCAATAATAATTGTCAGTTTCTTATCTATTAACAATTCAGTAATTCGATCAAATATCTTTGAATGACAGTAACAAAAGGAAACATTAAATGTACAGTGTTATGCAATAACTTGACAACTCGATGGCTTTCTGCAAGATATGTGCGGCCGTGTCATTTAAGAAACAACTAATAAGAACGAGCCTGCAATTGCGGGCAGCAGCTTGGCCTCTGGCGAACTCGACGAAACAACGTTGTCTTTGATTCTGGCCCATTGGCTTCTTTATGTGAAAAAATGATGTCATCCACAAAACCGGAAGTACATAACCTATTGCTCTGTCGTCAGAGAAAGACCGAGCCACGGCCACGGGTAGGCCTAACACGTACAGAAAATTTCGTAAAATTGGGACATGTGGTTTTTGAGACATGCGAGCGGACAGACAGACAGACAGACACGCTGATTGCAACACTTTGCACTCCAACCGTAGGCAAAGTAATAAGAAGCTTCACAACTACTTTGCCGATTACTTGTAGTTCAGGCATATACTTGTGTAAGTGCAGTAAGTATAGAAGCTTTGCAGTCATTGCAGTTCGCCTGATAGTAAACGGCGTTAGCACCGTTTTCCACAGGAAAGAATTCCCAACGTGCTATGAGTGCGTGAAGAATTCATTCCGGGCTAAAAGGTGCCGACGTTATTCAAGTCGGGTTAAGAGTTGATGAGTCATTACGCTGGCCGCGTCCATAACGGAAAGCGTAATGTAACGGTCTGGCGTCCGTCCGTCTGTCTGACTGTCCCGTCAGCATACTCACCGAGACTCGCCAAAGGTGGATGGGGTCAGAGTACATTTCGGCGTGATAATAAGGAGGACCGACATATTTGTTATCAACTCACTGGTGTACATAGGGTGCAGTGAGGACTACGATCCCATGTATCCACGTATGGCAAACAAACTGGACACTCCCGGGAGGTAATGCGATACACTCATGTGCCGATGTATATACCAACAACATCTAAGACTGTCTTTCAACAGCATTTTAACTGTCATAAAAGTTAATCATAATAATGTTCTCGTCGGATGTCTGCACTTTAACTTGAAAATGCATAAAAGTGTTATTTTTCCGGCTGGAATCCATCAACGTACAGTCCTCCCCTAGTAACTAGCTGGATTAATAGGGGGATGAAGAGATTGGAAAGGAGAGACGGAAAGCCAGAACAGGGATGGAGGAAACAGTGATCCTTCTAGGTTGAAATCCTGTGTGTACAGCAGAGGCCTAAACTACGAACAGTTCAAGCGACTTCTAAAAACATTTCTATTTGGGATTTAGTAGACCACGGCGCATGGTGACTTTGCTTTTGCGCTTTAGAAATACCCTTACTAACCAACTAACTAAACTGCAGCGATTTCATGGACCGTGGTTCACGGACGATGTGTTTGCCAGAATGACGCGTAATGAACACACTGCCAGTGACACCGCGGACAACGCGTAGGACGTAGAACTATATTCCGATCATCTGCATGTCGACGAGGCGGTTTCCGATGAATTTGCGGCCGCATTCTCCGAGAACTCTCTCGGCGTCGACGCGTGAAGCGAACGTGACGTACGCGTCACCGCTCGGTCTGCCGTCTGTACCTTGCACGAACTGTATGTCCGGCACCATCTGACATTCAGTACCAACATACGCAGTATAAGTTCACTGGTTCGCAATGGCATGGTGATGCCACATGAAAGTTACGAGAAATTGATAATTCTATATTCAAAAGTCGCGTTCATTAGACAGATACCACAGTAAACTGTGACGGTTGAGTTTTAGAAGACGCGGAGGTCTCATTTCTGAAATTCTAAATATATGCCCCTGAGTACAACATAATAATGTTAACGAAAAAGAAACTGAAAACTAGACGGGTTGCAGTATATCTGGAGGCACACTGCAATATAGACTCGAAGAGAGCGTTTACCACCGGCGTACTCGACAGGTGACACAACTGTTTACCTATTTACTGACGCACAAGCTGTTTACTTCCTGCATTCGACGATACCTAGTGTCAACTGCCTGCGACTGAGTGATGCCCCGTTATCTCCCGTGTTACTTACTTTCAGTTTCTAATTTAGTCTGCTTTTCTTCAATATATCGCTCACTAGGCCGCACCAGAGCCATCTCTATGGCTCTGTGCCGCACCAGCAATACAGCGTACTATTGGACAATATCGGACAACGGACGTTGCCAAACATTTGGGTAAGTCCTTTTCTGGTGCGCAGGGTACATCTCAGGGGAAAGACTTTGAAGTGATTCTAACGTTAAAAATGGAAATTAGACTAGGGGGACATTTGGCCGTGGGTTTTCGGCATTTGTAATCATTGCGGAGTTATGACGGTTTGAAGTCGCAAGACCTGGAAATTTTGTGAGCAA
>Ga0066187_1000716_pt1 | contig 10795 bp, 10 predicted proteins | sample WorMetexBAHAMAS1_FD_58706 | JGI IMG/M metagenome (GOLD analysis project Ga0066187, IMG submission 58706) | Marine gutless worms symbiont microbial communities from Max Planck institute for Marine Microbiology, Germany - Inanidrilus exumae... | ecosystem: Host-associated > Annelida > Digestive...
AAGCACCTCAAAGGATGCACCTCCTACCAAATTCCCAGCAAGTTTAGGACTTCACCGACCCAACCGATCACCCAGCAGTTGACCCAGGTCACCGGTTTCGGCAACAGCCTGGTCTCAACCGCCGGCCGCGCCGCCGACACCATCCGCGCCTTCGGCGGCCATGAACCGATGATGCGGGCCTGGCGCACGTTCGTCGAGCACAGCCAGACCCTGCGTCGCCGGGTCAGCGGCCGCCAGGGCTTGGCGCAAACCCTGACCCAGAGCCTGCAAGCGGTGATGGGTGTTGCCATCATCGCTACCGGCGCCGTCCTCGTCGTCGCCGGCGAACTCGATGTCGGCACCATGATCGGTGCCAACATCCTGGCCGCCCGCGGCCTCGGTCCGATGATCAAGCTGGCCCAGTTGAGCGACGCAATGGCCAAGGCCGAACAGGCGCTCGACAAGGTCCGCCAGCTGGTCCTGATGCCGGTGGAGGCGGACGGCGGATCGGCGCTCGAGACCTATACGGGTTCGGTCGAGTTCCGGGACGTCGCCTTCGCCCACGGCGGCGCCCAGGCCCCGCTCTTCGAGTCCCTGAGCCTGACCCTGCAGCCAGGGTCGGTTCTGCTGGTGCGCGGCCGCAACGGCGCCGGCAAGACTTCGCTGGCCCGACTTCTGGTTGGCCTCATCGAACCGACTCGCGGGCAACTGCTCGGCGATGGCGTCGAAGTACGTCAGATGGCGCCCGCCTGGTGGCGCCGCCAAATCATGTACTTGCCGCAGGAGCCGACCTTCCTCAACGACACCATCCGCGCCAACCTCGAGGCCGTCAATGCGGACCTCGACGACGAAGCGCTGAACCGAGTTCTGCGCAAGGCCGGGCTCGGACCTTTCATAGACGAGAGTGCGGAGGGCATGGAGACTCCGATCACCGATAACGGCCGCACGCTGGCCGTCGGCATCCGCCGTCGCCTGGCGCTGGCTCGGGCCATCGCCACGGAGGGCCGCCTCGCCGTTTTCGACGAACCGACCGAAGGCCTCGACCAGGAAGGCTGCGCCGCCGTCTACGCCATCATGAAGGAACTGGCCGAGACCGGGCGCACGATCATCGTCGTCACCTCGGACCCGGTCATCGTCCGCGGCGCGCGGCTGATCCTCGACCTCAACGCGAAACCGGTGCCCAACCTGACCCTGACCTCGGGGCCGCCGGCGACGGCCCAGGCCATCGACGATAAGGACGAGGCCCCCACTGGCGAACGACGGGAGAGTGGCGGATGACGAAGGAACCGACGACGATCCCGAAAGAGGACCCCGGTGAGGAACCCCGCGAAGAGCAGCGCAAAAAGCGTGGCAATGCGGGGACCCATCTGTTCCTGGCCAGCTGCATGGCATTGGTTGGGGTCTTCCTGACATGGGCGACGGTCGGCGAGCTCGATGTCGTCAGCCTGGCCATGGGCGAGGTAGTCCCGGCCGGGCAGGTCAAGTCGGTACAGCACCTGGAAGGCGGTATCGTGCGGAAATTCCTGGTCAAGGAAGGCGATCCGGTCACACAGGACCAGGCTTTGATCGAACTGGAACCGACCCGCTCCGGGGCTGAGGTCGAGGAATTGAAGATCCGCCTCGCGGCGCTGGAAGTCTCCATCGGCCGTCTTGAAGCCGAAATGTCGGGGAACGCCGAGCTCACCTACCCGGCCGCGTTAAACGCCAGTGAACCGGATCTGGTGCGCCAGGCGAAATCTCTGTTCCGCACCCGGCGCAACCGCGTCGAGAGCCAGCTCGCCACCCAACGCGAAGAGGTCGTCCAAAAGGAACAGGAAATCATGGAGGTCAAGGCGCGCATGCGAAACAACACGCGCGGCCTCGACCTGGTCCGCGAGCAACTGAAGATCTCGAACAAGCTGATCAAGCTCGACCTGACCAATCGCATGGCGCACCTCGACCTCCTCAAAGAGGAATCGTCCCTACAGGGGCGCATCGAGGAGGACCGGGCCCTGCTGCCCCGCGCCGTTGCCGCCCAGAACGCCGCGAAGGCGCAACTGAAAGCCATCGAGAGCGGCTTTCGAGAGGAAGCGGCGAAGGAACTGGCCGATGCCCGGCGCACGCACAAGGAACTGTCGCAACGTATCCGCAAATCCGAGGACAGCTTGCGGCGCACCGTGCTGCGCGCGCCTGTCGATGGCATCGTCAAGACGCTCTATGTGGTCACGGTGGGCGGCGTCGTACAGGCCGGCAAGACGGTTCTCGACATCGTCCCCGGTGACGACCGGCTTCTGATCGAAGCGCGCCTCCAGCCCCAGGACATCGGCTACGTCCGGGTCGGCCAGGAGGCACGGGTGCAACTGGCGTCCGGCGAGGCGGCGCGTTACGGCACGCTCCTAGGCAAGGTCGTTCACGTCAGTCCCGATACCATCGTCACCCGCGAGGGAACCTCTTTCTACAAGGTGCGCATCGAACCCGAGAAGGAGTTCTTCGAAAGGGGAACGCTGCGCTACCGGCTGTCGCCCGGCATGCAGGTACAATCGAGCATCCAGACCGGAACGCGGACAGTCATGCGCTATTTGCTCGACCCCTATATCGGGCAGATGAATCTGGCGCTCAAGGAACGATGATTTCGCAACTTTACTTTGAGGCCTACAAAACTCCGGCCAAACATGACAAAGTAGGGGCCGCGTGCTGAACATAGGACAGAAAACGGATGTCCTGGCTGAAAAAAATAACTGGTGGTGACGACAGCGGTGGCGACAAGGGGGACGGCCCGAAGCGCCAACACGAACGGGTCGAGTGCGACGGCGAGACCCTGTCCGTCCTCGACGATGCCGGCCGTTCGGGCCCCGAATATGAGGTCCTCGACGTTTCCATGGGGGGTTTCGCGGTGACCGGATACGACGGCAACCTCCGGGGCAACCAGTATTTCGAGTTCAAGCTCATGGGCGATATCAAGGGCGAGGCGGTCGAGGCGACCGGTTTCGCCAACGTGGTTCGTGTCAAGGATGGCAAGCTCGCTGCCAAGTTCACGCCGCAACCGCGCCTGAAAAACTTCCTGCGGGATTACTTCGCCAGCAAATAACCGGCCTGGCGGCATCGAACCCCGGCAGCGCACAACCGGGCTAGTCGGTCTCCTTCCAACGCTCCTTCATGCCCGGAAGCTTGTCGGTCAACTGCGGCGCGTGTTGGCTGTCGCTGACCCCGGCATCGTAAATCTTCAATTCGAAGCGGTAGGCCGGTTCGTTATAGGGGTGGGTTCGGTCGGTGAAAACGGCCGTGTCGTTCTTCATCATCAAGACCTCGCGGATGGCCCGGACCGTATCCCGGCTAATCTCGAAAGCCCCGATGAACTTGTTGATGATCGCTTTTTCACCAGCCATGACGATCCCATCGACGAGCATCGTGTCGTAGATGTTGATGAAGATAGCGACCTTCTGGCCGGGTGACAGCTTGGGCGTCACGTTGTGGAGAAAACGCTCCAGTTCGGTTCGGCCGGCGTACGCGAAGGCGTCGTCCATGACCGCGTGAAGCTCTTCGTTGGTCATTTCGCCGCGGCTGACATGCTTGCCGAAGGCGGTTATCAGCTTTGCCTTTTCCTCGAACGTCGTTTCGTTGTCCGCATTGATGACGTAGGCCAGAGCCGTCGCCAGGATGAACAGGGGTGAAGTCGTGACGTCTGCCATTCCGCAACTCCCAAAAAAGAGGACCTGCTATTATTTTCTCTCGGGCCCAGTCTAGCCTATGCGCCGTCCGTATCAGTAGAGAATACGCTGCGCCTCGATGGTTACGCCGGAGATTTCAAAAGTCTCCGGTTCGGTTTTGAGGCCGGCGCTGTTGGGGACCTGGCTCATGGCCTGGTTGGTGACCAGGATCTCCCCGGCCCCGGCGATGTCCTCACCGAGTTTGCTCGCCGTATTGACTGGCGCACCGAAAAAGTCGTCGTCGTCAACCAATAGGAACCGGCCGAAATCGATGCCGATCGCCGTATAGATGTTGAGATCATCCTGTGTCATCAGGTTCATGGCATCGAACGCGATGTTGATCGATACGGCCGCCTGAATCGCCTTGGGAACCTCTTCAAAGCAGGCGAACCCGTTGTCGGCCTCGAACTTTACGATCTTGCCGCCGTAACGCTCGACGATCGGTTTCGTGACCAACTGCATGTGGCGGACCATCGAAAGATAATGGACGATGCCGCGCTTTTCCGTCAGCCGGGAAAACCCCGACATGTCGAGGATAAATACAGCCTTCTCGACACCATAAGTATCCCAGACTTCCGCATCGATGCTGGCACGGTTGTCATCGTCATCGGCCCTTGCATAGGCTTCCATGAGATCGAAAAAGTTTTGCAGCATTTTCTACCCCTCGGTTTCCTCCTTCCTCAATGAAACTGCGTTCGCGTGCGGACCGCAAGCCGTTTTCGGTTTTTTCCGCTCTTTGCCGCTTTCCGCAGGCGTGCGGATTTCCTATTTTCCAGGGGAATACGGTGCCCGGTTGCCGAGGCTGCCCTATCGGGCGCCCGTGTCGAGCGAGGAGATAAGATGTTCTGGAATACCGACGAACCGCATGGACTGCCGCACGATCCCTTCAAGAGTTGTGTGGTTCCGCGTCCCATCGGCTGGATTTCGAGTGTCAGCCCCGACGGCGTCGTCAACCTGGCACCGTACAGTTTCTTCAACGGGGTTTCCGGTGATCCGCCGATGGTCATGTTCGCTGCCGGCGGCCGGCAGCCGAGCGGCCTCAAGGACTCGAGGGCCAACGCCGAAGCGACGGGTGAGTTCGTCTGCAACATGGTCACTTGGGAGCTGCGCGAACAGATGAATGTATCGAGTCTCCCGGCTGCGGCGGACGTCGACGAATTCGAACTGGCCGGCCTGGAGACCGAACCATCACAACTGGTCGCCCCGCCTCGGGTCAAGGCGGCGCCCATCCATCTTGAGTGCCGCTACTACAAGACCCTGGAATTGCCACCCGGTCGCGACGGCGGCACCAATGCCATCGTCGCCGGCCGCGTCGTCGGCGTACACATCCGCGACCACTTTCTCAAGGACGGCCTGATCGACATCGAACAGGTCCGCCCGGTGGCGCGCATGGGCTATCAGGACTACACGTCCGTGGAGAGTGTGTTCACGATGGTTAGGCCCCGCCCCTGAGACGCAGGCCGTGCGTGCAGTCAGACGCGGAAGATCTCGTCCTTGATATCGATCTTCAGGGCTTCGACCGTGGACGAGTCGATCCCCAGCATGTCGCCGATCTGGCCGATCACTTCGAGTTCGTTCTCGTGAACCTCGCCATCGGCTTCCATCATGGTCGCCGAGATCATGAGCAGTGTCATCGCCCAGTCTGGGTTTTCCTTGACCGATTCGATTGCCTCCATGGCTTGAGCACGGCCCGTTTCGGGATCGTCTTGGATCTTCTCCACAAACTCCTGGAAAAGTTCCTTGCCGTGGGTGGTCTGATAGATCTTCAGCTTGTCAATCGCCCGCAACATGGTGTTGAACGCCGCCTGCTCCCGTCGCACCATATCGTCGTCGGCCATGGCGATGAGCGCACCGGCGGCGATACAGGCCTTGAATAGCTCAAAGTTCTGGGAGCGGACCTTGTTTTTCTTATGGTGCTCAACCAGCATGTTGAAGAAGCCCATCGCAACTTTCCCCCTTGTATCTCGTCGTTGCCACTTGCAGTTAACGATTCCCCGACCGTCCCCTCGCATCGCGGGACAGCGCCATACTATCAAACCGCATATGGGAATGGCCATAGCTGGGCCTGCGCGTCGGATGAACGTTCGATGACGTCACGCGATATCCACCCGACCGATTTGCAGGACGTCCTGAACGACGCCTTGGCCGAACATCATAGCGGCGGATATGAAGCTGCCGTCGACCGATATCAGATGATTCTGGAACACCATCCGGAACGGGCGGACGTCTGGGGTTATCTGGGCGTGGCGCTGCGCGGTGCCGGCGATATCCAAGGCGCCGTCAAGGCGGGACAAGAATCGGTCCGGCTGGCCCCGGCCTCGGCTGAGGCTTGGAATGGCCTGGCCGGATCACAGCGGCGCGCCGGCGACGACGAAGCCGCCCGGTTCAGCCTCCGCCGCGCCATCGAGATCAATCCCCGATACGCCGAAGCCTGGGCCAACCTTGCCGATCTGGCGCGCGACCGCGGTGCACGGGACGAGGCTTACCAAGGATACTGCCGGGCCGCCGAACTCACCCGCGATATCGCGCCGTTCCAGAACGACGTCGGTAACCGCCTGTTCGACCTCGGCGCGTTCGAGGCCGCCGCCGCCTGCTACGATGCGGCCGTCAATGCGGCGCCCAGCATGGTTCAGGCTTGGAATAATCTCGGCAACACGCGGCGCTGCCTGCACGATTTCGGTGGTGCCGTCGCCGCCTATGATCGGGCGTTGGCCATCGAGCCCGGACTCGGGCCGGCCGCCAACGGCCGTGCCCAAACCCTGCTGTTGACCGGCGATTTCGAACGCGGATGGCCGGCCTATGAAACCCGTTTCAGCGCGCCTGGGGCGCCGCCCAAACCCCGTTACTCACAACCGGAGTGGCAGGGGGAGGATATTCGGGACCAGCGGATATTGGTTTATGGTGAACAAGGGTTGGGCGACACCCTTCAGTTTGTCCGTTTCTGCCGCCCGCTCGCCGAACGCGGTGCCGCCGTGATCCTGTTATGCCAACGGCGCGCCGCCGCCCTGGCACGGACGGCCTGCGGCATCGATCGCGTGGTCGCGATGGGAGAAGCGCTGCCGGATTTCGATCGGCATATCCCGCTGATGAGCCTGCCCCGGGTCCTCGGCACCGGTGACGATACGCTTGCCCACGCGGTCCCCTACCTATCGGCACCGCCGGACCGTGACCGCCCGAAATCCACCGCCAGAAACCGCATCGGCCTCAGCTGGTCAGGCAACCCCGACCATGTCGACGACAAGCGACGTTCCCTGTCGCTTCAAAAGCTGGCGCCGCTGCTCGATCGCCCGGACGTCGAATTCGTCAGCTTGCAGCTGGACGGGGCCGCCGAGATCGAGCGCCTCGGACTGGGCGGACGGCTGACCGACGGCGCCGCCGGCGACCGCGACCTCGCCGACACGGCGGCGACGTTGATGTCGCTCGATCTGGTAATCACGGTCGATACCGCCATCGCCCACCTCGCCGGCGCCCTGGCGCGGCCCTGTTGGGTGATGCTGCCGCACCTGCCCGACTGGCGTTGGTTGCTCGAGCGTGACGACAGCCCCTGGTATCCGAGCCTGACCCTATTCCGCCAACCTCGGCCTGACGACTGGCATAGTGTAGTCCGCCGGGTCGCCGATGCCCTCGATCAACAGATCAAAGAAGAGCCATGAACCGCCCTGGCGAAATACTATCCCGGCCGGCCCGCCGCGACGATCTCGCTGCCATCGTCGGTCTGTTGGCCGACGACGGACAAGAAACGGCCAGACGCTCTTAGGTTCTATGAACAGTTGGGTTTCGTCGCCTCACACGAAGGCATGAAACTGGCGATCGGAGAGTGAAGCGGATGGCGAGAGGCCCGTCCTGCTAATCGACGGCAGCCTCGAACAGGGCGCTCCACTCTTTTTCGCGGCCTCGCGGGTCGGTGAACGTGAGGACCTTGTCGACTGTCTCCCCGTCCGACGACAACGGCAGCCGTATGGCCGGCGCAATGAGGTCGATATGCTCGTCCGCCCAACGGGCATCGTGAATGATGGCAAGGGGTTCCCGGGAATTGAACACGGTCCGGTACTCGACAAAGAGTTCTGCCGTCCGCGGGCCGGGTATCTCCGACAGGCGTTTGCCCGATTGTTCCGACTTACACATGGAAACCATGCCGGTTCCCCAATAGCGATAGAAAAAATCGGCCCCGTCATCGAGAACATCGACGACACGCAGGTTGGCGGAAATACCGCGGGATAGGGACGGCAGATCGAAGTCTTGCCAAGAGGGCGCAAACCGCTCTCCGCGCAGGTTATCCCAATACTCGTAGAGGACCCTGCACTCGGAATCGAAAATTTCCTCAAGCGGAACTTCCCGGCTGACGTAATTCATGGCGGACGCCCCCCTTAACGAAAGAGTTCATCAGGAATACGGGAACTTGGACGATTAGAATAGTTCCAAATAATCAATAATTAACACGCATTCACATGTTTGGGTCGTCGATGCTCGGCTTTCCGGCGGAACGCGGTCATTCCATTGGCGAAAAATCCACAGTCGGTTTATCTCCATAAACACTAACGTCGAACCCCTCATTGGGGGACGGTGGCACGAAGTGCCGGGTTATGAAATCGAACTCGGCATCCGACACGGTGAAATCATGATCTCCGGTCCGGTTTCTCTCCCGGAGGCGCGCCTTGCAGACGGCGTCGGCCACATCGAGATAATGGAGCCGGTGCGATACGCCGGCCGTCGCGATAAGGTCGCGCATCCAACGCCGCTGACCGGGGGTGTTCGCCGGAAAGTCGAGAACCACCGATAACCCGGCTCCAAGCAGATCGACGACATGCGCTTCGATGGCTTTTTTTAAACGCTCGGAACAGCGGACATAATCTTCAAGTGTTTTAATCTCACCGGGGAACATCCTGGCCAGCCAGAAATCTTCACTGATCAATAGTGTCTCGGGTGCCGAGGCCAGGTGCGCGCAGAGCGTCGATTTCCCGGCAGCGATCTTGCCGCAGACAAGGTGGAGGACGGGATCGGGATATGACATGAAGACACCACGGACGTATTACAAAGGCGGGAACAGCGGTTCCCGATCGAACACGGAACAAGACCCGGCCCAGACCTAGGCCGGGATCGTAATTCGCGCAGCCGTCTCAACGGCTTTCGCGTCCTTCATGTGTCGTACTGTCGGCATGTCGAGATGTCCTATCACGGGTCGCCTCTGACAGGCAACCGACAGCCCAACGCCGGCATCACACGCCAAGCGCCATGCCGTCGCGTCCGGGATCGGCCCCACCGGTCCAGCGGCCGCCCTTGTCAAACGAGATGGCGTGAACACCGGCGAAATGATAGCTGAGTGCCGAGCGGCGCACCGGGTAGCCCATGGCCTCCAGTTCGGCCTCGACGAAACGCGGAATACGGTTAGTAATGTCGATGGTATCGCTGGTCGTGCAGAAACGCGGGGCGGCTACCGCTTCATGGGCCTTCATACCGAAATCGATCGTATTGAGAATGCCCTGCAATACGCCCATGGTGATATAGGTTCCGCCCGGCGCACCGATGACGAGGATCGGCTTGTCCCCGCCGAACACGATGGTCGGGCAGATGGCGGAGAACCGCGACTTGCCGGGGGCGATGGAACCGGTCCGACCGGGCCTCGGGTCGAAAACGCACATGCAGCCGTTGTACATGAAACCCAAACCCGGCGTGATGACGCCGGACGGCATGCCGAGGCTGTGGGTCAGGCTGACGCAGTTGCCGACCTCGTCGACGGTACACACATGTGTGGTGTCCTTGATATCGGCACCGTCACCCAAGCGCGGCACGTGGCACTTCTCGCCGCGCTCGATCTCGGCGGCGCGCGACGCCGCATATTCCTTCGACGTCAGGCGGTCCAAGGGGACGTCGACGAAGCGCGGATCGCCGACATGGCGGTCCTTATCGACGGTAGCGATCTTCATGGCCTCCGACACGGTCGCGACGTATTTGGGCGAATTATGACCCATGGCGGCGAGGTCGAAGCACTCGAGAATATTGAGCATCTCCAGGATCATGACGCCGCCGCCCGGCGGCCGATTGGTGGCGACCCGAAAGCCCCGGTAGGTTCCCCAAAGCGGTTCCGTCTCGTCGACGGCGACCGCTTCCAGATCGTCGGCCGACAACAACCCGCCGTTGGCCTCCATGTCGGCGGTTATGGTCTCGGAAATGGCGCCTTCGTAGAAGACGCCGATACCCTCCTCGGCGATGCGCCTGTAGGTCTTCGCCATGTCCGGGTTCCTCAGGACGGCACCGGTCTTGCGGACGTTGCCGTCTTCATCCATGTAAATGCGCCTGGCTTCCGGGAAATGGCGGATGCGTTCGATATGCGACACGCGTCCGGCACCCTCGACCAGGTTCCAGAAATACGACATGTGCGGGCGCACCAGGAACCCGTCTTCGGCGTAACGGACAGCCGGTTCGAGAAGCTCGGCGAGCGAGCGGGTACCGAAGCGCCGGAGCGCCTCGTCGAACGCCTTCAGAGTCATCGGCGTGGTGATGGCGCCGTAGCCGAGATCGTTGACCTGACCCTTGAGAATGAACCCGAAGCCGTCCTCCGTTTCGCTTTCGATCACGTCCTGCCACATGTCGGGGCGGGCGGCGAGAGGTGCGCGTCCGTGGAAATCGAGGATCAAGTGGCGGCCCGCCTCGGCCAGATAGAGGTGCATGGAACCGAAGCCGGCGATACCGCACATTTGTGGATCGACGGTCGTCTGCACCAGGGCACAAGCAATCGCCGCGTCGACCGCGTTGCCACCGTCCCTGAGGACCAGCGCGCCAGCTTCCACCGCTTCCGGCTGCGGCGCCGAGACCATGCCGTGGGTCATGATTTCCTCCCCCGTTTGAACGCCGCAAAGACTATACTGAAAGTCACCGTCTGGTTAAGTCCCACCGGCATGCCCGCCAACTGACGAGAAACCGACATCCCGTGACAAACGATTTCCAAATGGCATTCGCACTGCACAAGGACGGTGACCTGGCGGCTGCCGAAAAGGCCTATCGTCGCGTTCTCGAAAGCGACCCGGGCCACCTCCCGTCGCTCAATAACCTAGCGGCGATCCTCAGAAGCACGGGCCGGCTAGAGCAGATTCGATTTAATCGAGGTCATATCCTGCTGCGGCAAAGTAGTT
>Ga0066187_1000718_pt1 | contig 10782 bp, 7 predicted proteins | sample WorMetexBAHAMAS1_FD_58706 | JGI IMG/M metagenome (GOLD analysis project Ga0066187, IMG submission 58706) | Marine gutless worms symbiont microbial communities from Max Planck institute for Marine Microbiology, Germany - Inanidrilus exumae... | ecosystem: Host-associated > Annelida > Digestive...
AAAACCGGGGAATTTTAAGTTGCCGATTATGGGGAAATTTAAGTTGCCGTTGACAGCCGTCGACCCACAGGGCATCCAGGATCATTTGTCGCGCCTCGGCGGAGCAGAGATACCCGCCGGCGCCCTCGAGCGCCCGGACGGCGTCATCGTAGACCGCATCGAGGACGGTCACAGAGTTCTCGGAACTGCACGAAGTCGAGTTGTCGAAACATTTGGACAACATGATTTTCTCGGCGGCATCGGCAAGGTCGGCCGTCGCATCGATGATCACCGGCACGTTGCCGGCGCCGACGCCGATAGCCGGGGTTCCCGACGAATAGGCGCGGCGCACGTTGTTCTGCGAGCCGGTGCAGACGACGAGGTCGGACTGGTTCATCAGCTCCTGGGTCAAATCCTTGCTGACCGGCGCCGGCAGCACCTGAACGAGGTCGGCCGGCAAGCCGATCTTGTCCAGTTCGGCGCGCATGTAATCGACTGTGCGCGCCGTCGTTTGCTGACCGGCCGGACTCGGTGCGACGATTACCGCATTGCGGCCCTTGATGGAGAACATCGCCTTGTTGACCGGCGTCGCCGCCGGGTTGGTCGAAGGCGCGATGGCGGCAACGACACCGACCGGCTTGGCGTATTTGACGAGGCCTTTCTCCGGGTCCTCTTCGATGATGCCGACGGTGCGCACCCGGGATAGATCTCTGAGGCAGCCGAAGGTCTTGCGCTGGTTCTTGATGATCTTGCTGTCGACGCTGCCGAGACCGGTGTCGGCAACGGCGAGTTCCGCCAGTTCGCGGGCCCGGCCCGGCTCGTAGATGGACCAGGCGAGCGCCGTCACCGCTTCGTCGACCCGCTCCTGATCGGCGCTTTCGAACAGCGCCATGGCGGCTCGGGCGCGTTCGACGAGGTCCTCGACGACGGCTTTTGCGTCGGGTGCCAAGGGTTCGGCACCTCGTGAAGCTTCGGGGTTCATACACCTTGCTCCTTCATCGATAATTCGGGAGATATCGAACCGGCCGTGCCGAGATCGGCCGTATCGGCACCATCGGTAGAGAGGCAATCGGTCAAGCGCCGGGCGGCGGCCTGCAGCGCTGGCAGATGGCCGAGTGCGGTATCGACGCTCAAACGGGCCGAGGGGCCATGCGTCGCCAGACCGGCAACCACCCGGCCCTTTTCATCGAAAACCGGAACGGCCAAGCCGATCAACCCGGCGAGGCGTTCGGCGTTATTGATGGCGTAACCCTGGCGGCGAACGGCCTTGATCTCCCATTCGAGAGCGACGGTATCGGTGATCGTGTTGTCGGTGAACCGCTCGAGGGGTGCTGTCGTCAGAATACGCCGCCGCGTCCGGCTCGGCAGATGGGCCAGCAGCATCTTGCCGATCGCCGTGGCGTGAATGGGAACGCGGCTGCCCGGCCGGAACTGAAGCCTCAGCGCCCAGTCGCACTCGACCCGTTCGACATAAACGATCTCGTCGCGGTCGAGGACACCGACGTTACAGGTCTCGCCGATTTCACCAACCAGGTCCTTGAGGACCAGGCGCATGGGAGTCAAGCCGCTCGCCGCTCGAAGCGCGTCGAGCCCGAGTTCGAGCATGCGCCCGCCGACGGTAAAATGGTCGCGGGCAAAACCCCGACTGATCAATCCGATCCCCTCCAACTGGCGGACGATGCGGTGGACAGTTTGCCGCGGCAGGTCGAGCCGTGACGACAATTCGGCAAGCCCCATCGGCTCCTCTGACTGAAAGAGTGTTTCGAGCACGATTACGGCTTTTTGCAGAGCCGACCCGTTTTCCTTGGCCGAATGCATATCTTTCCCCCTACCCGCTCAAGCTGACGGCAACAGCAATCATGCGGCAACCCGGGTCAAATTTTCAACTTTTTTCGTGAAATTTGACATAAATTGTCTCAAAAATAGACAAACTGCATGAATTTTGATCCTTCGGCACCTTGACCTTTCGTAACCCGCCCCCTCAAACTGACGGGTGGTCATTCTTGGGGGAGCGGAGGCCAGTTCGATTTCCGGGCAGGAAACACCGACGCCGACACCAATGTCGGCATCACCGAAGCCGTTCCGGTCGGGCATTCTGGCCGGCTTGGCAATGCCGGCGTGGATGGTCACGGCGAGCATGGTCGGTTTCGGTTCGATGGCCCGAGATTCAGGCGTCGGGCTCGACATCGCCTTGGGCTCCAGCCTCGGCATCTGGGGCTTGCCGGGGCAGGTGGCGATGACCGAACTGTTCGCCCTCGGCGCGCCGGTGCTGGCCATCGTCGTCGCCAGTTCCATGGCCAATCTCAGGTTCATGCCGATGGCCGTCGTCATGATGCCCTATTTCAAGGGCGACGACCGGGCTATGAACTGGCGGTATTTCATCGCCCACCTGATGTCGATCAACATCTGGTCGGTGTTCATGGTCCGCGGGCCGGCCATGCCCTTGGCCGAACGGTTCCCGTTTTATCTGGGTCTTTCGTTGGTCTGCATGTCGGGCGGAGCCATCGGAACGGTCCTCGGATATCTGCTCGCCGCTGCCATGCCGTTCTATGTCTCCGTCGCCCTGGTCTTTCTGAACCCGGCCTATTTCGTCTTCATCTTTTCCAGCGTACGCGTGCGCAATTGCCTGATCGCCGTCGCCATCGGTGCCGTCATGGGCCCACTGCTGCATCAGGTCACGCCGGACTGGGGCGTGCCGATCACAGGGGTCGTCGCCGGATCGCTCGCCTTCGGATTGGACAGGCTGTGGAGCAAAAGCGCATGAGCGGCGGCGAACCCTGGATGGTATTGCTGCTTTGCGTGGCCGCGACTTACGTGTGGCGGCTCGCCGGCGTCGCCATTTCCAGCCGCATCGATCCGAACGGCCCGTGGCTGCAATGGTTCAACTGCGTCGCCTACGCCATGCTCGCCGGCCTGATCACCCGCGTAATCCTTTTACCGGAAGGCATGCTGACGCAAACGCCGATCGCTCATCGCCTGATCGCCATGAGCGCCGGATTTGTCTTGTTCGCCCTTCTCCGGCGCAATGTGTTCGCGGCGACGGCGAGCGCCTTTCTGGTCTTTCTCGCCCTTTCCTTCCTGACGCAAGGTGGTTTCATCTGAGCGTCGCCAAACCATCCGTCTCCCTTGAGGGACAGCCGGTTTCTGCCTAAGATTTCCCAACATTCTGAAAGATAATGCATTCTCGCAACTCCTGGGTGGCCGAGCCGTCGAAAAATGGAACCTTACGTCCAGTTCGATGTTTTCGTTCTCAACCAGGGCCGTTGGGATTTCCACAGCCGTTATCCGGCAGCGGACGAGAAATCCGCAATCGACTTGGCCCGAGGCCTAGACCGGGAAGCGGAACTGGGCGGCGCCAAAGTGGTGAAGGTCAGCGGCCGCGAACAGAGCCGGGACACCGATGAGGCGATCGTATGGGTCTCGCCTCGGGCCCAAGTGCCTGAAAAGCCGGCCCGCCAAGCGAAAAGTCCGGGCAGCGGGCCCCAGGTCCCGGCCGAACGGCCTGTGCGCTGGCGGTTGATGGCGAAGGTCTTCGCCATCGTCGTCTTCGCCGGACTGACAGCGTTTTCGTTGTCGGTACCGCTGACGCTGTTGATCGGGACGCTCGCCGATTATGGCTGGACCCTGTCCCCGGCTCTACAGAACATCACCGTGTTTACCGGATCGATCCTCGTCTTTCTCGGCGCGCTCGCCATCTGTGCCTATCTTTTCGTATCGCCCAGGGACTTCCGGCCGGCACCATCACCTGAACTGGCGCCTGACCCTGCCGGCGCCGCGGCGATACCGGCCACGCGCCCCGAACTGCCGGCACCGGCACCCGAACCCGCTCTGCCACCACCTCCCGCCGCGGACGAGAACGTCCAACCGCCGACAGCATCCGAAACGGTCTCGGCCGCGGCCGAAAAAGAACCTCCGATACCGGAGGGAGAGCGTCAGGGAGCCTACGGTCCGTTGCCGTCCTTCCTGTCGGACGAGGCAGATGATTCCCAAGCGGAAACTTCGGTCCCGCCCCAACCGGCGATCGAAGACGCTCCAGCCGAGGAAATCGCGGCCGAAGCGGAGTCCGAGCCCGTGCCTGAAGCCGCCCCGCAAGACCCGGCACCGGCAAAGACCGACACGGCGGCTGTCGGTCACACCCACCGGATCACGATGTTGCGGTTCCTGGAGGCCGCCGTAACGGTGTTGAAGGACGCCATCCCCGACGACAGGGATACGTCCTTTGCGCTGGCGCTCTTTCTCGGCGGGGCCGGCGAGCATTTCGGACGGTCACTCGGCCTCCGCAACATCCAGCGCCTGATCCTGGTCCGCGAATGCCTGACCCCGCTTGGCCTCACTCCGGAAGACGTCGAGACGTTTTGCGAGCACTTCACGGGCTACGGCGGCGACCCCACCCATCGCATAATGGTCGAGGCCGGCGCCGAGGCGATGGCCGGATATCTCAAACACCAGCCGAATTGTTTCACCCGCGTCGGTGGCGCCATCCAGGATTGGAACGACGCCCTGGATAGTGAGGAACCGTCCGATATTCCGGAAGAAACGCCGGGTCTGGAGCGGCGAGCGGTGGCGGTCCTGGTTACCGATCTCAGTCACGGCACGGCGGCGAGCGGCGACGCGAAAGTGCTGCGCGTCCACAACTCGATCGTCCGCAACGCCGTGGCAAGATCGCACGGCGAGGAACTGCGCCACACCGGCGACGGCATCCTCGCCCTGTTTGCGATGCCGGCTCAAGCCCTGGCCGCGGCCGCCCACATACAAACCGATCTGGCGCGTCACAACCGGGCGACGACGGGCGCGCCGATCCATGTCCGTATCGGCGTCGCCGGGGGCGATGCGGACCCAGAGACGTTCGAACTCGCGGAGCCGTCGGTGCGTCGCGCCGCCGAGGTTTGCGACACGGCGCAATCGGAACAGATCGTGGCCACGCAAGGCATCGTGGGCACCGGCGGCACCAGCGATTTCACCTATCGCGAAATCGCCGCCGAAGAACCGGCTTCGTCAATAGGTGAACAACTCTACGAAGTCGTGTGGAACGAAGGCTAGGCCGACCCTATCGCCGCCTACACGAAGCCTTTGAGCGCGTGATAAACCTCGCGCGGCCGTTCCGTCATCATCATGTGCCCGCAGTGATCGACCACGACCGTGTCCGACCGATCGATGACATCGGCAAGGGGTTTGGCCTTTTTCGCGGGCGTCATCTTGTCGCCCCGGCCGAGCACGAAGAGCGTCGGGCAGGTCACTTTCGCGGCCGCCTCGACGGCACCGGCGTATTCGTTGCAGGCCTTGAGGTCGTTGAACAGGACCCCCGGCCCCGATAGGTCGAGCAGGGTCCGCGAGGCGCCGTGAATCCAAAGGCCTGGGTGCGGGTGTCCGCCGACCTGGGCCTGATCCCCCAACCCCCAGTAGACGATCAGTTCCGGCGCCAGGGCTTCGTTCTTCTCGGCCGCGGCGAGGAGGTCCGGATGCACCGGCATGCTCTCGGCGACACCCATTAGACAAAGACCATCGAAACGGTCCGGAAAGCGCGCCGCTGCCTCCAGGGCCGTCAGCGCTCCCATGGAATGGCCGATCAACTTGCATGTCTCGATACCCGCCGCATCCAAAAAGGCCCCGACCCAATCGGCCATGTCTCCGATGGTCCCGAGGAGCGGCCCGTCGGACCGACCGTGACCGGGAAGGTCGACGGCCAAGGCGCGCCGCCCCATGTTGGCGATGTTGCGGGTCTGCAACTGCCAGACCGTGCGATCCATGCCGGCGCCGTGAACGAGAACGACGGCGGGCTCGTCGGGGTCGATTGCCCGACTGCCCGTTGCCGCGTGAACGGTGCGTCCTTCGATCAACAGATCCATCGATTTGCCCCCTCACCCTCTCTGCGAGGCACGCAACGCCTGCTTGAGATCGTCAACGATGTCGCCGGCGTCCTCGATGCCGACCGAAAGGCGGATCATCCCTTCGCCGATACCGGCCGCCGCCAAGGCCTCGTCGTTCATCTGCTGGTGCGTCGTGCTGCCGGGGTGGATGACCAGGGTCTTGGCGTCGCCGACGTTGGCCAGGTGGGAACTGAGACCCACCGCCTCGATGAACCGGCGCCCGGCGTCGCGCCCGCCACGGATGCCGAAGCTGAGGATCGAGCCGCAACCCTTGGGCAGGATGCGCCGGGCCAGGTCGTGGTCCGGGTGGCTGGCCAGGCTCGGATGGTTGACCCACTCCACTTCCTCGGCCGCGTCCAGGAAGGCGGCCACGGTCTCGGCGTTCTCCACGTGGCGGGCCATACGCAACGGCAGGGTTTCGATGCCCTGCAGGATATAGAACGCGTTGGCCGGGCTGATGCAGGCGCCGAAATCCTTCATACCCTCGGCCCGGGCCCGCATGATGAAGGCCTGCGGGCCGAACTCGTCGGCGAAGTCGAGACCGTGGTAGCCGGCATAGGGTTCGGTCAGGGTCGGGAACTTTCCGTCCGCCTCCCAATCGAAGCGCCCGCTGTCGACGACGATACCACCGATGGCGATGCCGTGTCCGCCCATGAACTTGGTCAGCGAATGCAGGACCAGGTCGGCGCCTTCATCGAAGGGTTTCATCAGATAGGGCGTGGTGAAGGTCGCGTCGATCATCAGCGGCAGGCCGGCGTCGTGGGCGATCTCTGCGATGGCGGCGACGTCCATGACCTCGATACCGGGATTGCCCAGCGTCTCGCCGAAGACGAGGCGGGTGTCCTCGCGGATGGCTTTGCGGAAGGCGTCGGGTTCGCGCGGGTTGACGAAGGTCGTCTCGATGCCGAAGCGCGGCAGTGTGTAAGTGAATAGATTGTGGGAACCGCCGTAGATGGATCCCGACGAGACGATATGCGAGCCCTTGTCCATCAATGTCGCGACGGCGAGGAAGAGGGCGGCCATGCCGCTCGCCGTGGCGACGCCACCGACACCGCCTTCGAGGGCGGCGACGCGCTCCTCGAGTACCGCCGTCGTCGGGTTCGAAAGGCGCGTGTAGATATGCCCCGGGCGCTCCAGGTTGTAGAGGGCGGCGGCGTGATCCGTATCGTCGAAAACGAAGGACGTCGATTGGTAGATCGGCACCGCCCGCGCGCCGGTCTGCGGGTCCGGCTGCTGACCGGCATGCAGCGCCAGGGTGTCCAGTTTCAGGAATTTCGGCTTGACCATACGTCCCCCTTTTTTTGGCCACCGGCGCGACCTTTACAAAGCCCCTTCCACTCTTTAGGCAAGGCCGGCAACGCAGTCAACGAGGGAGGGTATTCGGATGGCGCGGGAAATCAACTCGGTCGCCGTTCTCGGCGGCGGCACCATGGGTACGGGAATCGCCGGCCTGTGTGCCGAACATGACAAAAAGGTCTTGATCCTCGACGTCTCCATGGAAGCCTCGGAGAAGGCCCTGGACCGCATCGTCAACGGCCGCCCGCCGGCCATCGACACGCCCGGCAAGGAAACCAACATCACGCTCGGCACCCTCGACGGCGATTTGGAGAAGATCGCCGACTATGACTGGGTCTGCGAGGCGGTGATCGAGGATCTGGAGACGAAACGCGCGCTTTTCGAACGGCTCGAACCCTTGCGCCGCGACGGGTCGGTGGTCACCACCAACACGTCCGGTATCCCGCTCCGCTCGATCACGGACGGCATGCCCGAGCGCCTCAGGCGCGATATCGCCGTGACCCATTTCTTCAACCCGGTGAAGATCATGCGCCTCCTGGAAATCGTCCCCGGGGAGGAAACGACGCCGGATATTATCGACGCGTTGTCCGGGTTTTGCGGTGGCGTCCTCGGCAAGGGCGTCGTCCACGCCAAGGACACGGTCAATTTCATCGGCAACAGGATCGGCTGTTATTGGATGCTGATGGGATTGCACCAAGCCCGTGAAGCGCTCGACGGCGGCCTCAGCATGGAAACGGTCGACGCCCTGATGTCCGGTCCTGTGGGCCTGCCGCCGACCGGGTTCTACGGTCTCATCGACCTGATCGGTCTCGACGTCATGGATTTCGTCGGCAAGAACCTGGCGATCAATCTGCCGGCCGGCGACAAGGGCGTCGGGTTCACCGCCTTTCCGGCGGCCGAACAGGCCATGCTCGAACGCGGCCAACTGGGCCGCAAGACCGGCGGTGGGTTCTACCGGGTCAACAAATTGGAGGACGGTTCGAAGACCAAGGAAACCTTCGACCTGGTCAAAGGCGACTGGCGCCCCTTCCAGCCGGCCGAACTGGGCGAGGACTTCCAGGGCCTGGACGTCATGCTCGGCGACGGCCAGGAAGCGGATCTCTGTTGGCGCATCATGGGCGGCACGTTGGCTTACGCGGCCGACCTGATCCCGGAGATCTCGGACGACGTGGTCAATGTCGACCGGGCCATGCGCTGGGGCTTCGCCTGGGGACGCGGCCCCTTCGAAATGCTCGACGCCATCGGCCCCAAACGGTTCATCGAGAAGACGAAGGCCGAAGGCCTGCACGTCCCGAAAATGCTCGCGGTTCTGCAGGATGCCGGCGAAGAGACTTTTTACCGGAACGACGGACGTGAATTCATGGGTCTCGACGGCAGCTACCATCCGGTGCCGACGGTCTAATTCGTGATCGTTTAATTCGAGATTGCCGGCCGATCGGCGGACAGAGGCATCGAAATCCGCACCGTCGTTCCCCGGCCAACGGCGCTCTCGATTTCCATTGCGCCGTTCTGGAGTTCGACCAGGGATTTCGTAATGGCGAGTCCGAGGCCGGCGCCTTCATGGGACAGATAGGGGTTGGTGTTGAGCCGAACGAAAGGTTCGGTCAAGGTATCCAGTTTGTCTTCGGGAATGCCCGAGCCCGTATCGGTTACGGACAGGACCCCGCGGTTGGCGACGACGGAAGCCGTAGCGAACACGTTGCCACCCGGGGCCGTATATTTCACGGCGTTTGACAACAGATTGAGCAGGACCTGCCGGAGAGCCCGCCTGTCACCGATGACAACCGGATCCGAATCCTCCAGTTCCACCTGCAGATTGATCTCTTTGTCACGGGCCAATCCGCTTATCACCCGGCAGCTTTCGTATATGACGGCGGCGAGGGCGACTGGCTCTATTTCGAGCTCGTGTTTTCCGGCCTCGATGGTCGAAATGTCGAGGATGTCATTGACCAGATCCGTCAACAATTGTCCGCTATTACGGATATCCTTGACGTACTCTATATACCTCTCGTTCAAAGGACCCTGGGTTTGCGATCCGATCAGTTCGGAGAAACCGACGATGGCGTTCAACGGCGTGCGTAACTCGTGGCTCATGGTTGCCAGGAACTCCGATTTGGCCTGATTGGCTTCCTCCGCCCGGACCAGGGCCAGCTCGCGGTCGCGTTCCGCCTCGACCCGGGCCGTGACATCCACCATGAACCCGCTCAAGGCCGCCGTGCGATCGCCTTCACGAATGGCCGATACGAAGTTCCTCAGCCAGACGATGGATCCGTCCTGTGTGATGATCCGAAACTCGTAGGTGATGTCCTCGCCGACCGACGCGACCATGCCGCAGCCGTTCAAGGTCATCCCCAGGTCATCCGGGTGAACGTGATCGGCCCAGAACCCTTCGCCCAACCACTGATCCGCCGGGTAGCCGAGAACCATCTCCGCATGCGGAGACACATAGGTGAACTGCAACGTCTCGGGGTCGGCTTCCCAGACGATGACGTTGATGTTCTCGACGATCTTGCGGAACCTCTCTTCCGCCTCTCTCAGGGTTTCCTGCAGGGCCTTGACGTCGCTGATATCCGTGTTGATGGCGCCGGTCCCGACAATGTCATTGTCGGCACCGTATACGGGAAACTTCTGGGTGATCGTCGTGTATTGTTTTCCGTCGGGGAAGGTTCGGGTTAGCTCCTTGACCACCGGCCGATTGCCATCGACGACTTCGGTGTCGTGGGCAAGCGTCTGCTCAAGGGCCTCGCCGGCGAGGAAATCGGCGGTTCTCTTACCAATCATGTCTTCCGGTTTCCTGTCGAACCATTCGGCAAGCCTTTTGTTGACGACCAGGAAATGACCCTTTGTATCCTTGAGCTGGATTCCCGACGGTGAGTTGTCCAGGATGGCCCGCAACAACAGCTCGTTCTCGCGAAGCGCCGCCTCGGCCTTCCGGCGTGCCGAGATATCGATGATCATGGAAAAGTTGCCCTTGATGTTTCCCGCCTCGTCGATGTCGGGAACAACCGTGGCTTCGACCGTTCGTGTCTTGCCGTCCGGATAGGTTAGCGTCATTTCGACCTGGCTTTCCCGTTTTTGGGCGACGGCCTCGAACAGGGGCGAGATCGCCTGAAAAGCCGAAGCACTGAGGATCTCGTCGGGCCGCCGACCGATGATCTCGTCTTGGGGCCGGGCAAACCAGTTTTCTGCCGTGTGGTTGGCGAATTGATATCGCCGCTCTGAATCGAGGTAGAGGATCAACGCCGGTATCGAGTCGGTGATCAAGCGCAGCTGTTTTTCCTGATCGCTCAGGGCCTCGCGGATTCGCTCCATCTCTTCGACTGTCTTCGCCAAGTCAGCGTTCACGTTCAACAGACTGCGTTGGCGCCACCAAACCATGACCATCAAGACGATCACGATTAACGTGGACATCCCGCCGACGACCCGTTCGACCGTCAAGAAAGGCTTCTGTTTGCCGTACCATTTGACGTATATGCGTTCGTATTCGGGTGTGCCGATGAACGCCTTGACGGCCTTGTCCAGGGCCTGCCAAAGCGCCGTCTTGTTCTTCTGAACCCGGATCGCCCTTTTAAGTTCGAGCAACGGCGCACCGACAGTCTTAATGCGATATTCAATACCGGCACCGCGCGCCATATGGCGC
>Ga0066187_1000719_pt1 | contig 10779 bp, 8 predicted proteins | sample WorMetexBAHAMAS1_FD_58706 | JGI IMG/M metagenome (GOLD analysis project Ga0066187, IMG submission 58706) | Marine gutless worms symbiont microbial communities from Max Planck institute for Marine Microbiology, Germany - Inanidrilus exumae... | ecosystem: Host-associated > Annelida > Digestive...
CGCCATCCGCGACAGCATCGAGCGGCCCGACGAAAAAGACGTGGAACTGCTGCGGCCGCTGTCGCACGCGATCCTGGTCGGCTTCAATCCAGACCAGGATGCGGCGAACATCTCCACGGAGATCTCGTCGGCCATCGAACGGTATCAGGGCAAGCTTGAGGCCGTGCCGGCCAAGCGCACCGGCACCTGAAGCCGTTTCGGCGCTCAGGCGCGGTCGGCCAGCACCTCGAAAACGTCGCCGTCGGCGTCGCCCTTCTCCAGATGATGCTTGTGCCATAGGGCATAGAACAACAGCGTCCAGGCGGCGAACCCCTCGCGTTTGCCTGTTCCCTGAAACAGCCCTCGCACCCGGTCCGGCCGGCAGATTTCCTGCACCGACGGCTGGGCTGCGACCAGGTCGCCCAGCGCGGTTCCCCGACGGCGGATCCACTCGGCGACGGGGACCGTGAAGCCGCGCTTGCGGTCGAAGGCGTTGGCTTCGGGCAGTGCCTTGTCCAGCCATCGGCGCAGCAGCCATTTGCCCATGTGCTTTCGGACCTTGAGGTTGTCCGGCAGGGAGAAGGCGAAGTCGGCGACGACCGGGTCCAGGAAGGGGGTGCGCCCTTCCAGCCCGTGCGCCATCAGGCACCGGTCCAGCTTGGTCAGGAGGTCGTTCGGCAGCCAGTCGGCGCAGTCGGTCGCCTGCGCCTGCTGGAGCGCCGTCCAGCCGAATTCGGCGACCCTGGCTTCGGCGCTGGCGATGCCGTCGCGCCAGGCGGTGCCCGTGTCGCGCAGCACGCCCAGGCCGTCGAACGTCCCTTTCGCCCGGATGGTGCGGCCCCCCATCCACCACGGCCTCAGCACGCTGCGGTACCGCCCGTAGCCGGCGAAGAGCTCGTCGCCGCCTTCGCCCGTCAACACCACTTTCAGGTCCTGCGCCGCCGTCCGTGCCAGCTTCCAGGTGGGCAGCACCGCATAGTCGGCAGTCGGATCGTCGATGTCGGCCGCGACACGGGGCAACAGCTCCCAGAAATCCTGCTCGGTAAAATCGACCTCATTGAGCTGGGCGTTGCACTTGTCCGTCAGCGAACGCAGGAAGGCGCGGTGGTCCGGATCGGCCATCTCCGGGAAACCGGCCGTAAAGGCGGTGACCGGCTTTTCGTTCAGCCGCGCCATCATCACGAGGACCGCGGTGGAATCGATACCGCCGGAGAAGAAAAGCCCGTAGGGCACGTCCGAGCGCTGGTGCATGGAGACGCTGTCCTCCAGGACCCGATCCAGTTCTTTCAGCGCCCCGTCCTCGGAGACGGTTTCGGGGCCTCCGGTCGCCAGTGCGTCCTGGCGGTGGCGCTCGACCACGCGGGCACTGCGAACCACCAGGGTCTCGCCGGGCAGGACCCGCTGGATGCCGCGATAGATGGTGTCTGCGCCGCAGGTGAATTGGGTCTGCAGCAACTCGTCGCGATGCCCGGCGTCGACCTCAGGTTCCACCAGCCCTGCCGCGATCAGCGCCTGGGGCTCGGATGCAAAAGCGAAAAGCGTCTGTGTTTCGACGTAATAAAGCGGTTTGATCCCGAACGGGTCGCGGGTCAAAACCAGCCGGCTCTCGGCCGGGTTATGGATCGCAATGGCGTACATGCCGCGCAGGCGGCGGCTGAACTGCGGCCCTTCCCGCCGATAGAGGTGCAGCGGCGGTTCGCAGTCGGACATCGTCGCGAAGCGGACGTCGCCCAGTTCGTCCCGCAGTTCCCGATAATTGTAGATCTCGCCGTTTGCCACCAGGGCCGCGCCACCCGGCTCGTACAGGGGCTGGTCGCCGGTCTCCAGGTCGATGATGGCAAGTCTGGTCTGCACCATGCCCACGCCGTAGGACAGGTGCTTGCCGTCGCCGTCCGGTCCGCGATGCCCAAGTTCCGCGATCAGGCGGTCCAGCACCCGCTGATCGGGCGGCCGGCCGTCCCTGGTCATGATACCTGCGATCCCACACATCAGGCGGCGACCTTCTCGAAGAATTCGCGATAGCGTGCCACAACGGCCGCCTCGGAGAACTGGGATCTATAGGCGTCCTGTCCCGCGGCGGCCAGGGATGCCGCGCCTGCCGGGTCGTCCGCAATTCGCGCCAACGCCGCAGCCATGGCCTTCGCGTCGTCAACCGCCACCAATAGACCGGTCCGTTCGTTTTCGATCAGTTCCGAAGGCCCCTGGGCCGCTGCTGCCACCACCGGGGTGTCGTGTGCCCAGCCTTCCAGGACAACATTTCCCAGCGGCTCGTGACGGGAGGCGCACAACAGGCAGTCCGACGCGGCCAGCAGCGCCGGCAGGTCATCGCGCCAGCCCAGGAAATGCACCCGTTCGGCAAGTCCCGCGTCGGCGGCCTGGCGCCGCAGGCTCGCCTCCATGGGGCCGGTGCCCGCGATCCAAAGGTGCGCGTCCGGCAGCATGGTCATGGCGTCGATTGCCGCGTCGATCCCCTTGTTCGGGTGCAGGCGCGCTGCCAGCAGGACGACCGTGGCGTCGGCCGGCGTGTTGAGTTCGGCCCGGTCGACCGCCGGCTGCGGCGACGCGTCGACGAAGTTGGGGAGATACCAAGCCCGGTCTGACGGCCAGCCCTGGGCAACCAGGTGATCGCGTATCCCCCGGGTGTTGCCCACCAGGTGCCGGCAGCCGCGGTAGTATTTCAGGTCATAATAGCCGCCCAGCCGCCCCACCACCGTCCAGGGACCGTGCGGCGCCATGGAGGCGGCGCGGCTCATCCAGGCAAGCACGATATTCGGTGCGAACCGCCGTGCCGCCGCCCGGATCTGAATCCGCGACAGCAGATCCAACGGGCCTCCAAACCGGACCTGCTGTACCGGCAGGCCCGCCTCGGCCAACCGTGCCGCCCGACCCTCGTGACGCCGGATCACCGCCGCCTGTGGCAGGCCGGTCCGGGCCAGCGCACAGACCAGGCGCTCAAAGAATGCCTCGGCGCCGCCCACCTCGGCACCCGCCATCAGTTGCAGGACACGGGTCATGCGCGCCGCCCCCGCCGCTCAGCGATCCTGCGCATGGCATTCACCCTTCGCGGCGATCCGGTCGATCAGTTCATCCGCAGCCAAGGCGACGCGGTCGACGGTCAGACCGCGCATCAGCGTGTCCTGCACCGTGCCGTTGCGGTCGACCCGGGCCATCAACGTCTCGTAGGATTCCTCGGTCCGCACCACGGCGGTCCACTCGCCCCACGGAGCATTAAGTTCCGGCTTCGACGGTCCGAACAACCCAAGTGTCGGGGTGCCGGCCGCGGCGGCCAGGTGCATCAGGCCGGAATCGTTGCCGACGAACAGGGCGCTTCGCTGCAGGCATGCGGCAGCATCCAGCAATCCGGTCCTGCCGGTCAGATCGATGACGGCGCGGTCGTCCAGTCCCTGAACCACATCGCGGACGCCTGCCGCCTCGTGCGGGGCGGCGAAGACCGCGATCGGGCGCCCGGCCAGCTTGCCGCCGGGGTCCGTCAGGTGCCGCGCCAGCGCGACGAAACGGTCTGCCGGCCAGACCTTGCCCGACCAGTTGGCCGTCGGCCCCAGGGCCAATGCGCCGGTTTCGGGGATCAGTTCGGCGGCCCGGGCGCGGTGGTCGGGCCCTGTCCAGACGCGCGGCGCGGGCGGTGTTTCGCCAAGCCCCAGCATCGAACCCAGCAGACGCACCCGGTGCAGCCTGTCGTCGTCGCGCGGCACTACAAGGCCGCGGCCGTGCAGGACCGACCAGCCGATGACCGACCGCCGGATGTCAACCAGGATGTCCCAGTAGCTGCCGACGCAGGCGCTCCATAAGCCCAGCCAGTGACGTTTCCAGGTTTGTTTCGGCAGCGGGATCAGCCGTTCAAGTCCGGGCACCGCTTCGAAAAGCGGCGCGGACTCCGGACCGCAGGCCACCGTCACCGCCAGGCCCGGATGCTGGCCGATCAAATGGCCCAGGATGCCGGTGGACAGGACGGCGTCGCCGATCCTGTTCGAGGTGACAAACAACAGTTTCATGACCTGCCTTGCGTGGGGCCGGTGGCGTGCTGGCGGGATGCCCCGTCTTCCGGCGGGATCTCGTCCGGTAAACCAAGCCGCGGTATACCTGGGCGCCGCCGGCTTGCCAAGCCGCGCGGGCGGGGCCATCTATGAAGCGCAACGGGTGATGGGAACCGGAACGGATGACGGAATCGACCTATGTGATGCTGCCCGACCGCGGCGTGATCACGATCGCGGGGCCGGACCGGCATGCCTTCCTGCAGGGGCTGGTCTCCAATGACATGGCCAGGGTTGCGCCCGACCGTGTCGTCTGGGCCGCGCTGCTGACGCCCCAGGGAAAGTATCTGCACGACTTCTTCGTGGCCGAACGGGACGGACGTTTCCTGCTGGACTGCGAGGCCGGCCGCCTGATGCATCTGGGTCAGACCTTGCACAAGTACAAGCTGCGGGCAGAAGTGGAACTGGGCATCGGCGACGACCATGCGGTCGCCGCGGTTCCCGGCGCGAAAGGCGCCGCGGCCCTTGGCCTGCCGTCGGAGCCCGGCGCGGCGATCGACTTCGCCGGCGGCATTGCCTGGACCGATCCGCGCCTGGCCGCCATGGGCGCCCGGGTGCTGGCGCCGAAGGCCGCGATCGAGGCGGCCTTGTCCGCCCTTGGCCTTTCTGCCGGCGGTTTGGCGGCGTTTGATTCGGTCCGCCTGGCCCTGGGCTTTCCCGACGGCAGCCGCGACATGATCGTGGAGAAGTCGATCCTGCTGGAAAACGGCTTCGACGAGCTTGGCGGCGTCGACTGGGACAAGGGCTGCTACATGGGTCAGGAACTGACCGCCCGGACCAAGTACCGCGGCCTGATCAAGAAGCGCCTGATGCCGGTGCACTTCGAAGGGCAGGCCCCGGCGCCGGGAACCCAGGTGACACTGGACGGCAGGGACGCGGGCGAGATGCGCTCGTCGTGCGGTGAGGTGGGACTTGCGCTGTTGCGCCTTGACCAGGTGGCGAAGGCAGCCGAGACGGGCACGCCGCTCAAGGCCGGGGAAACGGCGCTGACGCCACAGCGGCCGGAATGGATGGCACAATAGCGGAACAGGAGTTGGGTGCAGCCGTCTGACGCCGTCACAAATACAGGGAGAACCAGAATGTCGTCGCAACAGTCAGAAAACCAACCACGCACCACGGCCGGGCAGGGACGGCGCTGTGACAGCGTGCTCGACACGATCGGCAACACGCCGTGCATCCGGGTCAACACCCTGGCGCCGGATCATGTACAGCTCTTCGTCAAGGCGGAGGCCTTCAATCCGGCGGCCTCGGTCAAGGACAGGCTGGCGGTCAGCATCATCGAGGAAGCCGAACGTTCCGGCGCGCTGAAGCCCGGCCAGACGGTGGTCGAGGCAACCAGCGGCAACACCGGCATCGGCCTTGCCATGGTCTGTGCGGCCAAGGGCTATCCGCTGGTGGTCACGATGGCCGAAAGCTTCTCGATCGAGCGGCGCAGGCTGATGCGGTTTCTCGGTGCCAAAGTGGTGTTGACGCCGCGGGCTGAAAAAGGCTTCGGCATGTACAAGAAGGCCGTGGAACTGGCCGAGGCGAACGGCTGGTTCCTGGCACGGCAGTTCGAAACCGAGGCCAACGCCAAGATCCATGAGAACACCACAGCGCAGGAAATCCTCGCCGATTTCGAAGGGGAGCGGCTGGATTACTGGGTGACGGGCTACGGCACCGGCGGCACCGTTACCGGCGTCGGGCGCATTCTCCGCAAGGTGCGGCCCGAAACCAAGATCATTCTCAGCGAGCCGGCGAACGCACAGCTCGTCGGCAGCGGCCACGGGCAGGAGCGCAACCCGGACGGTTCGCCGGCGGTCAGCCATCCCGATTTCGAGCCGCACCCGATCCAGGGTTGGACGCCCGACTTCATTCCGCTGGTCCTGCAGGAGGCCATCGACGAGGCCTATTACGACGAGCTCATTCCGGTAGCGGGGACGGACGGGATCGCGTGGTCCAGGAAGCTGGCGCAGAGCGAGGGAATCTTCACCGGGATCTCGGGTGGTTCGACGTTCGCTATTGCAATGCAGATCGCCGAGAAAGCCGATCCCGGAGCGGTCATCCTCTGCATGCTGCCGGACACCGGCGAGCGTTATCTCTCCACGCCCCTGTTCGAGGGGATCGAGGAGACCATGACCGAAGAGGAACGGGCGCTGTCGATGTCGACGCCCGGTTTCCAGATGCCGGGCGCCTGAGCGCTGCCGGCGCAGCGGCCTCAGTCTTTTCGCAGGTCGGCAACCTTTCCGCCGGTAATTCGCACGAGCGTCTCCGGCTCCAGCCGGAAGACCGCGAACGGGGTGCCGGCAGCGGCCCAGATCTCGCCGTGCTGCATCAGGTCCCGGTCGATCAGAACGGTCGGCTCCGCGGCGTGGCCCACGGGCGGGACGCCGCCGATGGAAAAGCCGGTCTTTTGGCGGACGAAATCCGCGTCGGCTTTGCCGATGGCCTCGCCCAGGGCGCCTTTCACCTTCTTCTCGTCCACCCGGTTGGCACCGCTCGCGATCACCAGGACCGATTGGCCGCTGGCTTTGCCGCGAAATATCAGGGATTTTGCAATCTGCCCCACTGTACAACCAATGGTATCGGCGGCCTCGGCCGCCGTGCGCGTGGAGGACGGAAACTCCCTGACGCTGAGACCCACGCCGAAGGCGTCCAACGCCCGTTGAATGCGCTGGGATGCATCGCGCAGCGCGGAATCCTTGGAATCGCTCATAGTTGGCCCCTCGGCGCCGGGTGGGGGTAAGCGTCGGTTAACGTCTTATTGGTAACAATTTACCCCTAGAATTCCGCCCACTATGCCTGCATGGCCGGTGACGGAGCAAGATTCTGCGCACCGACAGGCGACGGGAATCTCCTGATCATTGGTCGGCGGCAACGGAGTTGTCCTTGGGAGCGAAACCCGGGTCATGAGCGCCGGCGAGTCCGTATCGTACGAAGTCTACAAGCTGGTCCGCGGCAGGTGGACCATGCGTGCCCGCTTCGGCGACGACGAGCGCGAAGCCGCCTTCAACGAGGCCTATGCCCAGGAAAAGCTGTCCAACGTGACGGCCTGCTGCGTCATCAAGGAAACCTATCGCGTCGCCGACAACGCGGCGATGGAGTCCGTGGTCTATCACAGCCCCAGCCTGACCGAGCCGCCGTCGGTGCGGGCGGTCACCCGCGAACAGATCGCCGAGCCGAATGCGCCGAGCGATCCCGCGCCGCCGCCCCAGGAAACCGCGGCGCCGCCCGCCGCAGCCGAACAGCCTGCTGAACAGCCGGCGCCGCCGCGTCCCGCTGTGCTGTCCACGCCCCAGGCCGTCCAACGGATCCCGCAGGCAACCGAAGAGATCCCGGAAGAGGTGGTGGAGGACGAGCCGGACCTGGAACTGGAGCCGCCGGCGATTGCGCCCCAGCCGGCATACACCAACATCGACGCCGAAGACGCCATGGTCGAGTTCTCGATCTTCGAGGCCGTTCTGCGGTTCTTCGCCGTGCTTTTCCTCAGCCTTCTGGGCGGCACCCTGTTCGGCGCCGTGATGTTCTTCGTCCTGAAGACCGCGCCATCCTTCGGCCTTACGATCACCACCGACCAGGCGCGCACGATCATCCTGTCGGCGGGCCTGCTGGGGGCGGTCGCGGCGTTCTTCCCGCTGTTGCGGTTCCTGCTGCCGGACATGGCCCTGTCCAGGGGCAACGGCGGGGGACCGGTCGGGCATGCCGCCGCCGGCGCCATGCTTCCCGGCATGCGCCAACAGAGCCCCGCATTCGCCGGCGCAGCAGCCGGCGCTGCGGCCGGCACCGGCACGGGAACTGTGCTGCGGCGCGAGCCGCCGCCGCCGCCGCCGTCTCGGGCGGCCGGCCTGGACAGCCCCGAGGCGATGGCCGATACCGCGGCAGCGTTTGGACTTGGACCTGGCGCCGGCCAGGACGGCGCAGCGCCGGCCGCTGCCGGGTCAGGAGAAACGCCGCCCGTGCCCCAGGCCCCCGAAGGCCAGGCGCCGCGGGCCGTGCCTCAACCGGTGCGCCGCAACGAGCCCGAAGACGTTGCCGCCGTCAAGGAGGGCCTTCGGTCCCTGGCCGAAGAGGCCCGCGAGACGCTGGAGGAGAAGAAGGGGCCGTTGGATCCCTATCGCAGCTTCGGCATGACATTGTTTCTTGCCGGTGCCGGCGAAACCCTGGGGCGCTGGCACAGCGTGACACAGCGCCGGGTCGCGAAGTCGGTCGCCGCCATCGTCGAAGGGATGGGCGCGTCGGCCGAAAACGCGGCCGGGTTCGCCTATCACATCGACGAGTACCTTCTCGATCCCCGTTTCCATGACATGTATGCGGCCGGCCGCTCCTCGGCCGTGCATCGCCAGTATGACGACGAGGCGCCGTCCGGCATTGTGGAAGCCATGCAGGACTGGTCGCGGCCGCCGGCTTCTGCCGCCGCCAAGGCAGCCGGTGACGGCCTGGCGACCGTGATGCTGACCCGCGTGATGGCCCACAAGGCCGAGGGCGGCGCCCCGGCGGCGGTCCCGGCGGACTATGTGCGGGTCCACGACGAGATCGCCCGGGACTCGCTGGGGCGGTACGGCGGGCAGGAAATCAAACACACCGGCGAAGGCGTGCTTGTCTCGTTTCCCAATGCGGCCGCCGCCGTCGAGGCGGCATCGTCCATGCAGCAGCTTTTCCGGCGCCTGCGCGAGACGATGCCCGAGATTTCGCCGGCGGTTGCGATCGTCATCGCCGCCGGCGCCCCGATACAGAAGGCCCGGGATCCCCGACTGACACCGGTCCGCATCGCGACCGCCTTGATGGCGCACGCGGACCTGAACGACGTTCTGGTTGCGCCGCCCGTGCCCGACCTGATGAAAGGCGAGATGTTCCGCTTCGAAAGAACGGGCACATTCCAGATCGCCGGAGTGGACCAGCCACTCGCCCTGTTCCGCGTCAACTGGTGAGCATCCCCTTTTCGCGGCGCCGCCGGACTGCTATCTAACCGCAGGATCGGGCGCTCGGACGCCTTGGATCCCGCCAGTTCACAGACAAGGAGCGCGCCATGACCGCCTGCATCGTCGGCTGGGCCCACACCAAGTTCGGCAAGCTGGAAGGCGAGGACGTCGAATCCCTGATCACCCGTGTCGCCCGCGAGGCGTTGGGCGATGCCGGCGTCGAGCCAGGCGACGTGGATGCGATCTATCTGGGTTTCTACAACGGCGGCTTCTCCAAGCAGGATTTCGGCGCTTCGCTGGTCCTCCAGGCCGATGACGCCTTCCGCTTCACCCCGGCCACCCGGGTCGAGAACGCCTGTGCCACGGGTTCGGCGGCCATCCATCAGGGCCTCAATTTCATCGAGGCGAAGAAGGGTCGGGTCGTGCTGGTGGTCGGGGTTGAGAAAATGACCGACACGGCCGGTCCCGAAATCGGCGGCATTCTGCTGAACGCCTCTTACCTCAAGGAGGAGGAGGGAATCGAAGGCGGCTTTGCCGGGGTCTTCGGCCAGATCGCCAACGGCTACTTCCAGAAATACGGCGACCAGTCGGACGCGCTGGCCAAGATCGCCGCCAAGAACCACAAGAACGGCTGTGCCAATCCGATGGCCCAGTTGCAGAAAGACCTGGGCTACGAGTTCTGCCGCACCGTCAGCGACAAGAACCCGATCGTGGCGGGCCCGTTGCGCCGGACCGACTGTTCGCTGGTTTCCGACGGGGCGGCGGCGATGGTGCTGGCCGACGTGGAAACGGCGCTGTCCTGCGACAAGGCCGTGGTGTTTCGCGGCGTCAATCACGTGAACGACTTCCTGCCGATGTCGAAGCGGGACATGACCACTCTGGAGGGCTGCGCCAAGGCGTGGCACGGCGCCTTTGACCGTGCGGGCGTGCGTGTCGACGACCTCAGCTTTGTCGAGACCCACGACTGCTTCACCATCGCCGAGCTGATGCAATACGAGGCGATGGGCCTGGCGGCACAGGGCGAGGGCGCGGCGCTGGCCCTTGACGGGGCGACCGCGAAGGACGGCCGTCTGCCGGTCAATCCGTCGGGGGGGCTGAAATCCAAGGGCCATCCGATCGGCGCGACCGGCGTTTCGATGCACGTGATGTCGGCCATGCAGCTTCGCGGCGAAGCCGGCGGCATGCAGGTGGACGGCGCGACACTGGGCGGCGTCTTCAACATGGGCGGGGCCGGCGTGGCCAACTACTGCTCGATCCTGGAACCGCTGCGCTAGCCGTTGCCGGATCACAGGGCGGGCGGCGACCGCTAATTCTCTTGCCGCCTTCGCAAAACCGGATCACAGTGCGGCCGATTCAATCCGGGTCCGGGACGCTGATCCATGGTTACAGCGGTCGCGCCGATTGCCGCCCTTCTTCTCAGCGCCGCATTCCTGCTGACGGGGCACGGCCTGCAGGGTACCCTGCTGCCGGTCCGGGCGGGGCTGGAGGCCTATACGCCCTTCGATATCAGCGTCCTTGGTTCGTCCTATTTCGTCGGCTTCGTCGTCGGCTGCATCGCGGGCCCTTTGATGGTGCGGCGCGCCGGTCACATCCGGACCTTTCTCGCCATGGTCGGGATCGCCTCCTCGGTCTGCCTGGTCCACGCAATGGTCTTGAGCCCGGCCGTCTGGTGGGTGATGCGGGCCTCTACCGGTATGTGCCTCGCCGTCCTCTACATGGTGATCGAAAGCTGGCTCAACGCCCGTTCCACCAACGAGAACCGGGGCTTCGTCTTCTCGATTTACGTTGTCATCAACCTGACGGTGATGACGCTGGGCCAGATGATGCTGATCCTGGCCGATCCGGGCGAA
>Ga0066187_1000720_pt1 | contig 10770 bp, 4 predicted proteins | sample WorMetexBAHAMAS1_FD_58706 | JGI IMG/M metagenome (GOLD analysis project Ga0066187, IMG submission 58706) | Marine gutless worms symbiont microbial communities from Max Planck institute for Marine Microbiology, Germany - Inanidrilus exumae... | ecosystem: Host-associated > Annelida > Digestive...
GCTTTTGTTGTGTTTGTTTCAGTTTTTCAGTACTAAGCCAAGAGATTGGCTGGGAAGAAAGTCTCCGAAATGACCATTTTGTGACAGGTGGGAAATAAAACCTTAACTCAATCAATCAATCAATCTGTTATTTTTCCGAAAGCACTTTTTTTTCTTCAATGACTATCAACCAACAATCTCGTCGCTTAACCACATGTTAGGGGGTTCAACGGTTCGACCCACAGGAGACATAGCTGAAGCTGACCCCCAACTGAGGACTAAGAAAGACAGTTAAGGGGTCGCATGTGAACCCCCATGGACTCCAGTCAGGAGTTTTGGTACTACAGTGCACCTGTGTACGTTTGCTACTCGCACATGTAACATTCATTTCAGCATTATAACTGGCAACTGCCAGTTATGGACAAAATAGTGCTGTGCACATGTTAAAATGATTCAGCTTCAGGGGGACTTCATCCCCAGGCCCCCTACCGGCCCACAGTTTCTGTTAATTTATCATTAATCATTATCATTCTTGAAATAATTTTCGTTTTCATTATACTTACGGTTAACCGAAACAAATAGCTTTTCTTTCAAATCCCAAAATTGCTTGATTTCATACCAAGAAAGAGGCATAAGACTAGCTTTACGGTAATTGAATTTAACTGCTATGTCTCTGCAGTCTGTACCTCTATAGCATCAAGTTCGGTACTAATGTGTAGCATTCATTTCAGCAATGTAACTGCCAGTTATGGACAAAATAATGCTGTGCACATGTTAAAATACTTCAGCTTCTGGGGAAGAAGTCCCCCAGACCACCTACTGGGGCTTTGCCCCTGGACCCCACAGTTTCTATTAATTTATCATTCTTGAAATAATTTTTGTTTTCATTATACATACAGTTAACTGAAAATAATAATTTTTTGTTCATATCCAAAAATTCGCAATTTAGTATCAGGATATAGTCGTAGGACTTAGCTTTACAGTGATTCCATTAAACTGCTGTCTCTGCAGTCTGTGCCTCTATGGCATCAACTTCTGTAGTATTCATTTCAGCAGTATAACTGCCAGTTATGGACAAAATAATGCTATGCACATGTTAAAATGCTTCAGCTTCTGGGGATTCTGTCCCACAGACTCCCTATCGGGGCTTTGCCCCTGGACTCCACTGGGGGACTTCTATCCCCCAAACTACCTACTTTCAAACATGCAGCAATAATGCAGCAAATCAAGCACTGCTTTCAGGCTATAACTAGAATGTACTTATCAGGGAATGCACGTCAGATTGCGGAGCAGTACATTGGCAGTTGGTGTTGCAATTCAGTAAGCCTGGTTAAGCCAGTTATGAAACGTTCATTATTTTTATGTGTAAACCCAGATAAATGGATTCCCCCTCTATTGGGCCTCCTTGTTGGTGACCCCATTAAAATTTCGTCAAGGTACAGAGTAGAGAAATGGTTACTAAAAAAAGGAACGCAAATAGGAACTCTTATGTGCTGTATCGAATGGCGCTATGACCTTGAGTGACCCCTAACTATTCCAAGCCTCCCCATTTTCGACATTTTGTATCTCCTTTTATATCTTCGTAATGGGTGCAGATAAAGACTTCAAATTTGGTAGATAGATTGATCGTAGCAAGTGCTAGCCCACGGATGGTAAACCATCCCAGAAAGGGGCGTAGTCAGGTCACGTGAACCATTTGCATTTTAATGGGCACCAACCATATCGCTGGAATGGCTGATGCTAGAGTAGTCAAATATTGCATACAGGTAGACTATATCAAGTCCTAGCTTACAGATGACAAACAACCAGTAAAGGGGCTTGGTCAGGGTCGCATTACTAATTTTCAGTTTCGACGCTCGCAATCATATCTCTGGAACAGCCAAATAGAGAGTCGTCAAATTTGTTTGCAGTGAGGATATATCAAGTGTTTGCCTTGGGATGACAAACTACCCCCTAATGGGCATGGTAAGGGTCACGTGACCCGATTGTCCCCCAGTCATATCTTTGGAATCGGAGAAGCTAGGCAATTCAAATGTCATTTGCTGATTGACTCAGGGGAGTACTGGTGCATGCATGATATATTACTCCTAAAAGGGATGTGTTCAGGGTCGCGTGACCTCTTTAAATTTTGGGAAATAACTGACAATATCTCAGAAATGGTGCAAGATAGAGTTAGAGACATAGTTGCAGTGGAAGACTAATAGGAAATCGCATGTGGCCTATCGAATGGCACCATTAATGGTGACCTTCAGTGGCGTTGAAGGTCAGTTTTGCTGTTTGAAACCTTTCTATCTCACATACCTAGGGAAACAGCGTTTATTATCTAAGATATGTTTACACATGAATTAGAAAGTGCACGTGGCTTGTAATTTCAACTGTCTTTTCTAAAATGAAGGACTTCTCAAGGTCACAGCTGTACACTGTAATGTGGTAATATCTCAGAAACAGTGCCAGATAGAGTCGTTACTACAGGAAGCAAAGTTTGGCCTATCGAATCGTGGCAATTCCAATGACCTTGAGTCATTTTCAAGGTCATTCCTATTGCAAGTCTTTCGAAAGTGATTTTTCGCACAGCTTTGTGGCAGTTGACAAGATAGCGCATCATGCAGTGCCGTGCGATAGTGGAACTTCTCGTTTTTAAGTTTAGGTTTTCTGTGAATGTTTTGCATCTTTTTCTGAATTAAGGCAATTTGCTTATAGGTGCATGTCATTGAATATTTTGTGTTTTTTTGTCCCCATATGGGATCCGGGACTGTAATGTTCCCTGATTCATTTGTTGATTCCGGTTCTACTTACTTCCTTGCTTATTTAGTTGCTTAAGATAAGAAAGGCCCGTTTTATTTCGAGGCAGAAGGTTGTATGAGGCATTCAAACGTGGCTGTAGTTTTGTGTTTATTTTGTGTTATAGTATATTTTGTTATAGATGCAAATTTTGTTGTTGTTTTCGTTACAAAGCCAAGATATTGGCTGGGAAGAATGTCTCCGAAATGACCTATTGTGTGTTGAGTTGGATGTAAAACCCTAACTCAGTCAAGCAATCAATCAGCTGTGTGTTTTGGTTATTGTGAGTTTGGTTCAATGCAGTTAATTACCTGGAAGGTCTCCTGCGAATTGACCAGATATGCCCTTTCTGTCACCAAGCTAGCACTATTAAAACTTTAAAGGACTCAGTGGAATTCAGAACACTGATGCCAACCACTGGTCTCACACTTTCTTGATCCTTTATGCCAGCTGTCCGGCGCCACTACAGTGCTGCATGTTTAACATTTTGTGAGGCAATGTCATAGCTGAATCAGTATGGTTTGTTGCAGACGAGCAAACTTGCGAAAAAGCCTGGATCGACTCAAGAGTCTTGTTCCTCTTGGTCCTAGTGAGACGCGGCATACTACTCTCGGTTTACTGGAGAAGGCGCAGATCTTCATTAAAGTAGGATATTTCTTTGTGCAGCTTATGTCCCTGTGTTTCAGCTGTGCATCATGCTGCATCTGATTTGTTGACTTGAAGTGAGTTTGTGGTTCGTGCTGTCACGACGTAGAGTGTGTCTGCATGTAACCGTGATGGCCATAAATGTGCGTGATTTATGCTGTTGTGTGATCACGGTAGGCTTTAGAAGAGACAAGTAAGAAAGGCATGATGGAATTAGAGCAGCTGATGAGCTACCGTGACTACTGGAAGTGGAGATTGAATCAAGTGGTTGATACTAATGGCCGATACAGAGAGCGTTGCCGTAGTGACAGCTCACCCGTATCTGTCAGTGAATCAACATCATCTGAACAAGGTTTGATGCAATTCAACGTTTTCAGCAGCAGTGGTTAAGGTGATGAACTGTCTCACGGTTGGTAAGCAACCCAGATATGATTCTCACTGAGAACTGTACAATTCATTGATGGCATCATGAAAGATATCTGGCTAAATTGCTTCAATGCTCCAGCCTTACAGGAGAGCCCATTCATGCCCTTAAAGTGGGAGCACACACTGTAATAAGTTGTCACTGTTGCTGTTGTAGTTTAAATGTGCATATATATCTGCAAATGCACTGGAGTAGTCAACAGAACATGAACTGCATGGTTTTGCTAGCTGCTTCAGCTTTCAATGCATTTGCAGATACATATGTTGATCTCATGACCATACTTCAACTGGTTGTTTCTTGGACCTGTCTGCTTTTGTTATGACCAGTTTCTTCAGAAGCGACGATTGTTTCTATGTTTTGTGTTGTTGTTCAACTTGCATGTGTGGTGGCCTGCAGACTCACCACTAAGCACTGGAGACGTAAAAGACATGAAATTTGACTCAGGACTTGGAGTTAGCTACTTCCATGCAACATTGGCTTCCAGGAATTCGGATGCCTGCTATTAGTAGACGTCATTCTCAATGAATTCAGCTGTGTGGTAACTTAGTATCAGATGTGTGTTTGTGACGTTGCTGTCTGTTGTTGTTGCAGATGCCATTGATGTGCTGGGTGGTTATGGAAGCGGTAGTCAGTCGAGCGAAGCTGATGAGAACAGCAGTGATGCGGACTACACAGTGCATACGTCCACACTCATCATCTCTCACTGACATCACGAGTGTCAGTGTTGACGCTGCTGCAGTGTCGCTCGGCATTCAAATCATCTCCATCTCAGATTCACCTTCTTGCTCTACGCAAGTTCTCAGTTATTAGTTTCATTACCAACATACCTTTTGATTTTTACTCATATCATCACAACTAAAATTTATGTAAGTAAGACAAATTGTGGATACTTAGGTTTTGAATAAATTTGGTGATACTCCCTCTTGACGCACTGTTTGTTATACCAGTGTGACTGGTTGTTACTTGTTGTGGACAGCTTCGTGATCTGTTTACCATATCTTTTAATTAGGCTTGTAGCATACTGTGTGCTGCTGTTGTAACTGCATGCTACTACTCAGTACTGTGTACATGGTGGTGTTACAGTCTTGCCTGCCTACGTTCTGTTGCGAGTGAATGCTTTGTCACATTTTGTGGTTGCTGCAGCTGACTGTTATCAGCACGTGTACTGTGAGGATGGGTGTTTTGTCAAAACTGTAAGGTCTGCAGTGTTACTTACTTGTTTCCACTCCCTTTAAAAATTCATCTGCTTGTACTTGCTTTCTACAAAAAAATTCAGTTTATGATATCTGCATCATTGATATTAATGACAAGCTGTTGTTTTGGTTGTCTAAAATATGGGACAAAACTGATTGAGCAGACTGTTTAGCAAATATGAAATTCAAAATTCCAAGATAAGTTAATGCAAGTTCTGTGAAACGTGTTGTACAACTGCACAACAACTGTCAATGTAGTTGTCTTGCAAATGCAGCCTGCAAAACTTTCACAGCGGACAGTCGACATCTGTCACCTACATGAGAGTTTTGTCCTGTTTGAAGGTGAAGTGTGTGCATTTCTCTCACGCAAAAGTGTAGTAATTTGGTCAGTTGTTTATCACTGTTCACCAACTGTCCAGTGTTTATTGTAATCACTCTACAAAATTTTAATATTGTTTGACTTGCATTCATGTACAACTGTATTATGTGTGACATAGGGATTTTAGATGACAAATCAAATAGGGCAACAACAAATGTCTAATGTGTTTATTGTTTATTAGTTGTAAATTTTGGTAGAAATGATTTTAAATATACAATAGTTTTAATGGTCACTTCTGGTTTCATATGTGTTGAACTGTTTACTGGGATACCATACTTGTTTCGTTTACTAGTGTATTTCTGTGCATGTTTGTATTTATTTCTCTTATTTGTTGTGTATTTATGAACGTAGTTCTGCCACTTGAAGTGCTGTGGCTACTAACAGTGTGTAGTTTTCGCTAATGTGTTAGGTGTAGTAGTAATTTATTCCTCGGCACATAAGTGTTTATTTATTTGTTTAAGTTATATTGTTAAGCTGGTTAATGCATACAATTGTAAAGTGGCTGCTGTGTGTTTGGAAGGGGACGTTAGCATGTGATGAAGCTGTAGTGATTTAGTCACAGATGCTTCATGAACTGAGCCGTGTGACACATATATCCATTTTTCACACTGTGTGAACGAGTGTAATGTCCTGGGACCTGTGATATGTACCATTTAGTATGCAAGGCAGTGCATACTCTGTGATGATCAGAGCATGCAAATGGAGCGACATTGGCAAAAAATCCATTCCGCACTGAAACCTATTTCTGTAAGCCCTGCTGTCTGCTGCGCTCCTCTCTGCTGTATTTTCTCACGCCTGCTTACCGCTGTGCTCCTGCTCACATGATTCTTGGCCAGTTGTGCTCTGATTTCCACTCTGCTCGTGTGCTCTGACAGTCGTGAATTTTGGCAGTGGTTGAATTATTAGAGTTGGACATTTTCCACAACTTAATTTGTTTAGCACTTTCATCTTGAAATTATTAATTTTACTGTGTTATGGATGTGAATATACTCCCTGTTTCCAAACATCTCAGCTAGCCTGACCACTTGTTTGTGCCAGAAAACTGGTTTCATGGTTGAACAAGTGGCAGGTTTTTATTTCATTAAAGCTGTTATTACGAGTAAGTGAAGTCTTAGTCTTGAGATGTAATTGTGATCTTCCACATCACAACATTTTTCACTTTCTCTTTGTGTTAGGCTTTTTATATGTTGTGTAATTTTTGTGTGAGTTTGGTTGTCAGTACCAGTGCAGTTCGTTGCCTGCAGAGACTCGTCTCTGAAATGACCTATTGTGCAGTCTTTGTATGGAAAACTTACTAAAGGACTTGTGTTCAAGACGAAGAACTTAACCTTTGGTCTCAAGACCTTGACACCTGGCTCTCAAGACAAGTGCAAGACTGCGCACCTAGTTCTGCAGACCATGATGATCAAACATTTACACTCAACACCTTCAGCTGGAGTAGTAAACGACAAATAAAAATCATATTATCAAGATACTGTTAAATTCAGTGAAGGAAACTTTGACAGAAGCCAAAATTAGTGATGATACATTCATCGTGTCTAATGTGGAATAAAGAGACATTTTCATGACCAACAAGCTTGAGGCTGATACATCAGCAGTGCATACAAGCATGTCTCTCTGACTGCATTCATTAAGCCCGTCTAGATGCAGATTTATTAACCTCAACCACTGTTGTATCAGAATTAGCAGGCATCCACACTGCAGCCAGCTGTGTAGTTTTTCAGAGATTAACTGAACACTGCACAGCATCAAGCAGTGCACAGCCTGCTTTCGATTATAGCCAATACATGTATAATATTTTATTACTTTGCCATTGAATCAGGTCTTCGTCTTAGTCTTGGTGTTGCTCTTGGTCTGGATCCAGTACCTTTGCCTTGAGACCAAAACCTTTAGAAAGTGGACTCGACTGCTCTTGTAACCCAAGAGTCTCGAGATCACAAGACTGCTATCATGTTGAGGGATGCTAAATTCTTTCCACTCATTCATGACATGTTAAGTTGTTATAACTAGGGCTGTTGAATTAACGCATTAAGGAATTAATCGCGATGAAAAAATTAACGCCACTAAAATTTTTAGCTTGCACTAGTCACACCAGCAGTAGCAAGATTCAGTACAAACTTCATGATAATCAAACGTTCACTCCTTTAATGAACGTACTTTCCGATTGCAGCACTACCATAAATTTCGCGAGATTGATGACCTTAAGTAGCATTCTCACTGCGGCCGTAACGTGATGTCTGTGGCACATTATGGCGGCAACGTGCCATCGTGCACGTTACGGCCTTCGAACGCAATTGAACGTGTGTGAACGTAGGGGGACGGTCTCAGAAATCTAGTATTGAAGGCGATCGGCGCGGTTGAAAAAAATTAACAATCAGCCCTAGATATATCAGAAGTAACTTTATTGTTGATAGCATGGTAGTGAGGTACAAAGCAACAGAAAATGATCAGTTGTCTGTGCTTGTGTAACAGACAGACAGATGATGGTTGCACATTGGCACTTAGTCATTAGATATGAGTAAATGTCTCAGATCAGCAACTCATAGTCAAAGAGTAATAAAGTTATGAACGTGTACGTGATGTTGAATGTGGAATGATAACTGTTAATTATTATTTAAACACTTCAATGACTACTGTTGACAGTCTGTAGTCACTGGAATTTGCAGAATGTTACAAACTGGATAAAGTTTCACCCTTCTGCTTCCAGCCTTTCTGTACAGATCTGAATGTTGATTGCTGTTTTCCTAAGATACTGCCATGTCATTCATTTTATAGCTAGTCACAGAACTGTGTATGCCAATGGCTGCTTACAATGCATATAATGTAGACCAAGTTAAACTTTGCAAGCTTTGAGAATAAACAATCGATCTGAGTTGCACTTCCATTGACGAAATATTGATAGTAAAATTGATGGCTAGGAAGAAGCATACTATGCTGAACTATCACTTCAGCACTTCGACATGATGTTGGTATGCACTTGGCGAGCTTTCTTGTTGCTACAACTGCAATACTATGGCGGTGCAATTTTGCCGTGCAGCAGAACTGTAGATTTATGATACTGTGTGCTCAGGTATAACTATGTGATAGCACACGCAGTGTGTGTCAGTGCTGCTGGATGGTTTCAGTGAATGTACTGAACGTGTAGTCAGTTTCATCACCTCTGCAAACTGCACATTATGAGACTGTTTCATTTGTTTCTTTCATTCTTGTTTGTTGGCACGATTTCTCAAAAAATTTGGGGATGGACTTTCACCCCAAAAATTGGCTTATGAGCTGCTACAATTTTTCTTCACTGGCACAGCTGCTACTAATGAAACTATTGGATTGACATCATTTTGCCATTTTGTATTAGATTAAGAGTTTTGCATGGAATAGCATGTAATTACCATCTCCACCCATTCCCACATGCTCAGTACCCGTTCCCTACAGTTGTATTTCCACTCTTGCCTCATCCCTGTGAGCTGAATTCCACTTCCCACAAATTCCCATACCCGCAATTGCATATTTACATAATCAGTCCCTGTGTAAAAATTTTGCAAACACCAGAACACAACAGGTGATTGAGGTGATGTGACAAAAACAGTGCCACAAACAGGGCTTAAAATAAGGGGGCTCGGGAGGCTCAGCCCCCCAGCTCTTAGCTCAGGCGGGTGGGGTGGTAGACTGAGGGAGGGATAAGGGAGAGGGAGTAAGAGGTGAGAGGGAGCCCCCCCAGCTTTTTCAAACTACCGTACTTTAAGCACTGACCACAAATCGTCATACATTACACAGTAGCCACTAGAGAAATGTGCAGTCGTATCGACTTGCACACTTACGTTGCTCCGCATCCCAGCTCATCCACGTTGCAAAGGCTAAAACCCTAACCCGAGGCTTAGGGATAGGATTTGACCTCAGTGCATGCTGAGGTCCTACTATGTACTACATGTCTACTGACTGCTCGAGTCGTTTTCCTTTTACAGCGCGGACAAACAGATGCGACTGAACGCGCTACTCCATGCCGGCGGCTATATGGCCGGCGTGGGTAAATATAGCTGTAAATTATTATTATACTGAGATTGGCCTCGACTCAGTTTGCTCACTGCCTGCTTATCATTCCTGATCATCTGACACCGCTTATGGCTCGCTATTTCAGCAGCAACTGAAATGGTAAATTTCACAATTTCCGACTAGAGGTCTGCATGGGCTGAGCCTACTATTTCGTTGATGACAATGGGCTGGGCTCGAAGCTTTGGCCTGCCCAAAACAGTCGATGTGCCAATTTACCTCATTAGTTTAACGGAATAGGCCTATAATTGGAAATTATAAACCATCATACTTTGTCGATTTCACAAAAATTGTGTTCAGCAATCAGCACAACAAGGCGGGCCTAAAACATGCCGGGCCTGAAGATTTTTAGAGCAAACGGACTGGGCCTGATGGGCAACAGGCCGGGTCGGGCCTAAGAGTTTCGGCTCGTGCAGGGGTCTGTTTCAGACCATGTAGTACTAGCAAGCCATCAGTGGCACTGGCGGTATTCAGTTGTTCGACCAGCATTTAAAAAATACCCGTTCAGAATTCATATAAACTGCTGGCTACTAGCAGCAAACCACATGACATAGCATGTGTCACTGTCAGCCGTCTAAACCTCAGGATTGATTAAATTATGCCCGCACCGGCGGTATTTCCCATGAATGTCACTCTGACCCATGTATTTCTCATCAATAGCTAACCCGTTGTCGTGGTATTAGCAGTTTTTTCATCCGTTATCGCTAATACTGCGGATACAGGTTTAAACATTTCCATTAGTGCTCCCATGCAAAACTCTAGTTTAGAGTATGAAAAATGCGGTGATATTTAAATGACTGGTCAGAAGAAAATTACAATTTTGTTACATTCTCAGGTGTACTGTGCCAAAATGAAAAAGCTGGTTTCCGGAATGAGGTTATGCTCGGCTGGAGTGCATTATATCAGAATAGGTTTGGGTCTACCAAAATAAGGGTATTCCCATAACGTTACCGGTACTTGAAACTCAGAACTCAGTTTTATTTTGGCTTTTTTAACCACACGAATTGCGTTGAAACAGCGTGACTGGCAGAAGCATGTTGATGTAACCAGTTGACTGAGGTGATGCTGTTGGTAGTGTGCCCATTTTGCTGTATTTGGCTTCATGGTATAAATAATGTAATAAGTTATGGCTGCATGTAGCAACGGTAGTATTAAATTAATGTGTTTCAAATGCAGGAATTTCATTTAGTCATTGTGAAGGTATGAGCTTTGAGCGCCTTGTTGTTGTTAGTATAATGTTGGTACCAGTCGAGCAGCCATTGCCTGTAGTCGGTGTCTCGTCTGAAAGTTGTGTGTTATATATATATATATATACCGTATATATA
>Ga0066187_1000721_pt1 | contig 10766 bp, 9 predicted proteins | sample WorMetexBAHAMAS1_FD_58706 | JGI IMG/M metagenome (GOLD analysis project Ga0066187, IMG submission 58706) | Marine gutless worms symbiont microbial communities from Max Planck institute for Marine Microbiology, Germany - Inanidrilus exumae... | ecosystem: Host-associated > Annelida > Digestive...
ATATTAGTTGCATTTGCACAACGTTGTGTATATAATAAATCTGTTGGACTGTACACAAGGATGTGTATATAATATTAATCATATTTTTATGGACTAAAATAAAAATTGCTATAACAAGATGCCATATTTTAAGGCTACAATTTACCAAGGAAAAATTGCATGAAAATGCCTGCCAAAAACTGCATCCAGATAGCTTGAAAATGCACCAAAAGGCGTTTGGCGGTCGGGCCGCTGGTGGAGCTTAAGCGCTCCCCCAGACCCCAATAAGAAGACCTACTTTTAAGGGGGGCAGGCCCATAGCCAGGGGTCGGACAGGTCGGAACCCCCCCCCCCGAATCCGGTCAGGTCCGGTTTTAAGGGCCACATTTTTCAATTAGTGAATGTTCTTGTGATGCCAAATTTTACCTTCAAAATGTAAAATTTGGTAATTTGATTACCAGGAAAATCGTTAAATTTGTTGCCACTAGATGTCAGATTTTAAGGCTAAAATGCACCAAATTCAATTTCGGCTGGAGCTTGCTGGGGGAGCTTACAGCGCTCCCCTAAACCCCCTAGCTGGATTTAGGGCCCCTACTTCTTAGGTGAAGGGGGGAAGTGGAAGGGAAATAAGGAGAAGGAATGGAAGGGATGGACGACACCCCATATTTTGAGATGGCTACAGACCTGAGGAGAGGGGAGGAGAGGGAGGAACTTACGTACGTGGGCTACAAACCCAAGGCTTCCCCGACAACCAGAGAATGAAAAATCGAGTCATAATAGAACACAAAGTAATTTACATCAACAAACGTCAGCAAACAATCGAGATGAATACGCAAGAATTCTTAAACATATACTTTGCACCCAGTATCACGTTATATCTTCATAGACCTCTAAATTGTCTTTAAAATATCACACGAGCGCACACACTAAAAACCCAACGTTGCCTTGCCTGCTATGCCCGGGTAAGCCTGACGAGGCAAACAACAAAGGCGTACGCTCTTGCAGTCCGACTGCGTGGCGCGGCTGCTACTCATTAACATATTTGGCTTGTACACCAGAGATGCGTGAGTTTAAATTTCGTTGAATTGTAAGGCAATACTACTGCGGTTAATTAGATGCAGACAGTTTGCGGTTCACACGGGTAATGGCCGCATAGGAAATAAGACCTATCGCAAAGCGACGCAGAGACTAGGCAAGAAGCTACGCCAGCAGTATTATAATAAACAGGTCAGCAGACTGCGTCAATTGCAGATCCACGTAAGTGGTGGAAAATATGAAACATTATTCGTTGGTCCTACATGCAACGAGGATCGTAACGAACTGGAGGGAATAGCCCGCGATCTATACGATGGTGATGTTGATAGAATGGCCGAAGACATAAACCACTTTTTCGTGAACATTGCATCAGATATTCTGCCTTTGTGTGATGACATTTTGACGTCTTTAAACACTGCAAAGAATGATGGAGATCACGTGGCAGATTATAGAACCAGTTTGCCTCTGTACAAACGTAAAAACGAGTTCGTTGGGGGTAAATATAGCACGACCCCTTCCCCATTTTGCCCCCAAATCGAAGAGGTCCTCAAAATACATGTTAATATTAATAACTGTGTACGTTAAATGTACGCGAATCGCGAAATTTCTGCGTCCTACATAAAATCTGTGTGGACTGGAGGAACACGATAGTGACGTCAGATTTTGGATCGAAAGTGGAAATATGGCTGTCTCGAGCATGCGCAGTAAAAATACGCAATATAACCCTTATTTATGACGTAATCGCCGAAATTTCTGCGTCTTACGGGAAATCGGGGTCAATAGAGGATAGTATTCAAGCTGTGCTCGATCATCTTCAAGTGTCGCCATCAAAACGCACCGCAGTACCTCCATGAGCTGTGCGTTCCTGCAGTTACAACTTACAGTTAGCACAAGTGGCCACCACTTAGGCCTACTCTCTGCCGTTTGTGGCGATTTGCAAGTGCTAGCCTGTCGCACTTCCAGTTTTGGACTGCGTAGCTTTGCTGCTTGCTCCCCAAAAACTGCGGAACTCTCTGCCATCGTCACTTCGGGATCCAATTGGCAACACTAAGTCACTAAGACTGACATTATTCCGTAGCAGACATTTTTTGGTTTGGCTAAACGGGCGTGCACTCGTGACTGCTTATATAGGCTGTAAGAGCAACTTGTCATAAATGCTCTCATACATACATACATACATACATACATGATGACGTCAGATTTTATACCGGAAATGGAAATATAGCCGTTTCGCGCATGCGCAGTGAAAAACATGCTATTTAATCCTTATTATATATTATAGGAACAGTTCGGTGGTTGTGGACTTGCTATGATACAGATACCACGTTCCACAGAACGTATTTCTAGTTGTGTAATATTTCCATTGCACTAATGTTTGTTCAGAGTCATTTTACATTCTACTTGAACGCTGCTTGTTATCATTCGAGTAGTCGTCATTTGTGTTCAGAAGGTTATATAGTAGCCACTTAAACGTTTAACAAATTAAACGATTTGTATTGCTTTACGACATCCGCGTGTACACCTCTGCGAAAACGCTGCAAATGCAGCAGCCATAAGCTTTGGCAGCCAGGCGGCGGCTGCGGCGACGCAGCTGGCAGTAGGCACTGGCAGACGGCTGAGAGACACTTCGGACCAAGACAGTTCGGCACCAAGACATTTCGGTCCTTTTGCTTGGACACTTCGGTCCTTGGCTCGTGACATTTCGGCACTAATGCCAAATTGTCTACAGAATTCCATCTATAGCATAACTGCGCGCCGGTGACGAATAGAAATTTTAGGCGTATAAAACGTAACGCATTTATTTGAAATTTACCTTACCGGCGTTACCAACTTACCGCTGTAAGCCTGTGAATGTGATGCTAAAATGTTTTGCCGCTCCCGCTAGCTGTCTGTACCAGGGTTGGCCATCCCAGGTCTTGGATCATTCTGGTGGCAGTGCAGTTATAGTCTGATTAGTCTCGGTTGCCAGTGACATACCGGGCAGCGTGACGTTGGACATGTTCAAGCTTGTTGGTGTTCCTGCATGTGTGGGGATCCCAGACAGTGGAAGCGTACTCGACAGTCGGCCTAACATAGGTTTTGTAGGTTATGTCGCGAGAATCGTTGGTGCAAGACTTCATGTTACGGGAAAGAAAAGCATGGCTACTGTTAGCTCGTTTGCAGATGGAGTCAACATGGTTGTTGAAGGTCAATTTTGAGTCAATGCCTACATCGAGAGGTTTAGCCGAGTCTACTTTCTCCAGTGTCTGACCACTGATTATGTTAGATGCCTCTACGGGTTTTCACTTGCGTGTTACTAGGCCTATGTTTGGCCGTTTTCGTATAGTGCCGGCTTGTGATGGACGGACGGACAGGCACGGTGACAGCATATACCGCGCTAGCATAGTGTCGCGCGGTAAAAAATGGCATGACACTTCTATCATTGGGGTGAGGGACTTCGAACCATAGGGTGAGACAGTTCGGCACTTAAATCCGAACTGTCTTTTGGACACTTGTGCCGATTACAGCCGAAGTTTGCGTATAGTTTAGAACTTCGGACCCGACCCACTACACTAGTGCCGAAGTGTCTTGGGTCCGAAGTGTATGGTTGGAGGATAGAATCTGCATAGAATGTATAAAGGAGGTTGGGTTTTCCACAACGATGGGCTTCCGGCGATGATGTAATGATATATCGTTGTGAGATTCTATATATTAGGTGATTTACTAGTAAAGCGGATTCCGCTGAATAAATGTTTATCGCACCTCGCAAAGTTCCGAAAAGTTTCAAATTACGTTTTCTATGACGATGCAGTTTTGCTTCAAATATAACTAGAGTCAAGTCATTTTCATTGGTTGAAAATGAAACCGAAACTTACTGAAAGTAGGGTCGTCTAATTGGACCGTCGCTCGTCTATGCCATAAATGCTGCGAAAACTGATAGTATATGTAGTGGCTTAACTAGGGACTCGCAGTCCCTGGACAAATATCTAAGTAGAGTGCTCCCTGGCTAAGGGCCCCTTCCCCATTCCTCTCCCTCCTTCCCTCTCCTCCACTTTGTTAACTTGTCCGTCGCTTCCTTCTGTTTCTGGAAGTGAATCCCTGAGGATTAGTGAAATGTGGTTTTAGTGTGAATCTTATCAGCATAATATGACAGTTGGCATTTCTTCGGTATAATTTCCTTTAATGTATTTATTGTTCTTTTGATGATGTTTTGTTTAGATATTTGTTTATGTTAGTGATAATGTGCAACAAAATATTTTTAGTCAATTAATCGCGGGGTTGTAGTTGATTAGTAGTCAACTAATATCAACTAAATGATGCATTGGAATGCAGTGTTAGATACATCTGTGCATTAGTAGATATAAATGAACTACTTCGACATTCAAGTCATACTAAAATTTCAACATATGCAGAAATATAGTTAAAATACAGCTGAAAGTAACAGCAACAACATGTTTATAAACAGTGGACACAAGAAGGCAATAATGCAAGTCAGTGACATTCATCTTTTTCAAGATATGGGACACGAGAGTGATTTTAGACAGCTCGGTATTCCTTGTAGGTTATCCATGGTCATCAATAATGATACTGCTAGTAACACGAAGAATTCATGTGACTTCCTGAATAAACTGAATAAACTACTTGTAGAGAGTAATTGTAACTAAGTTTCTGTCTCGAACCATTTACAAGATATGGCAATATGAATGCTAAAGTTAGAATTTCCTTAAAATATGCAAGCAAGCTACATGACACTCCATGTTGATTGTCGAGTACTTGAGTACTCGGTAGTTAAAGTATGTGCATGTAAAATTAAATGACATAGAAAACTAGGACACTGCTGATCTATCAGTAATCTGGTGTTGTACATATGTCTAGGTGAATTAAATTTTAATAGTTGCAGCTCATTGTACATAGGTTGACAATGACATGATTTGTACATTCCTGTCTATACTAGCTGTTCTGGCCACCGTGATGTAGGGCAAGGAAATGTAAACATTTTATATGTAAACATTTTAAAAACATTTTAAATGTAAACATTTTACATTTTAAACATTTTTACGGTACAAACATTTATTATTTTTTTACAGTCATATCACCAATCTGGCACTCAAACCTACAAATTTATCTTTATTTAAAAACATAACAAATCTTCACTTTTTAACTTAACAAAGTACGACGTCATGCCCTATAACATGGAGAATAGGACATCGGATGGTGATCTTCTTGGATTACTGTAAGGTCACTTCACTTTATCTATATGTGGGTGATGGGGCATTATTTGTCACCTCAAATTCATCTTTAATTTAACTAATAATTCACAGTTACTTGACTAATCGTTGATTAAGCTACTACACTTTAGTTGGCTGAGCTTATATATGCTTAGTTTTAAGTTAGTTAATTAATTATTTAATTGATTAATAGTCAATAATTAGTCACTGATCACTGATTAATCAGTTAGTCAACATTGTCACTAGTTTTTGCTTTTGGTTTTATGTATCGTGCTTTGTATGGTTTTTTTTATTTGAAGTGTATGTGCAAATGAAGAAATGTTCGGTTATAGCTCAGTTATTTGCCCTGTTTTAAACAAAATGTAAAATATGTGGATTTTTAGACAATGACTGTGAATCTCAAAGAACGCTACGAGGCGTCTATGGTGCTGAGTGGAGTTGGAGATGCTATTGGTTATCGTAATGGTATGTGGGAGTTCTGTACCTCTGGTGACGAAATCCATTCACAGCTCCATCATCTCGGTGGATTGGCACAGCTAACAGTTGAAAGTATGTTGCAATTTTAACTGTAATTTAGCAGTATGTTTAGCAGTACTACTACAAGGTTTTCCAATAAAACGATCGCTATGGTTTTTTGTCAATGTCTTTGTAATGGCAAATACTTTTAAAGCAAAATTTTGGTGTTATTACCCACTCATTTCTGCATCTATATCTTAAATTTAACAAAAACTGATTAAGAATTTTACTTCGATCTGAGAATTGGCATTTTATGCAACTTTTTATAATTTATCCAAGCAAATTTTCCACATCAGAATTTAAGTCATGCAGATTGACACTAGAATTTGGAACCAGATGATGAACATTATATAAGTTTGATTATCTCGAGTTTGTGTTATTTTTATTGCGGAAATGTTTGACTGGAAGGTGGTTTAATGTCACCTGCATGGGCATTATCATTAATACCTGGATAATTCGTGGATATCCCAACGTGCGGACTGCCAACTTGCAAACTAGTTAGCTTGCGGACTCTTAGGCTATTCGAGATACTATAAGAGACAATTTCAACATGTGCACGAAAATAGTTAAAATACAGTTTAAAGTAACAGCAACAACATGCATCTAAACAGTGGACACAACAAAGCAGACTAATGCAAGTCAGCCGCTTCCATTATTTTTGAGATAAAGGACACAAAACAGTTATTTTAGACAGCTCAATATTCCTTCTAGGTCATCTGTGGTCATCAATAATGATACTGGTAGTAACAGCTAGAATTCATGTGACTTTCCCTTAGTGATTAATAGTAACTGAGTTAAATAAGCAAGTTCGCATTTATATTTGTACAGTGCTTGCTGTATTGATGTCTTCAACAAAACCGGTCATAATATTCTGCTGTTTGTATAGAAAATAACTGGAGAGTAAGCGATGACACTGTCATGCACCTGGCTACTGCTGATGGTACGTGAGCTACGGAAATATATGTTATAAGTTATGACTGATGACATATTACTAACTTTAGCCTTGTACATGTACTACTAAGTGACTATAGTTGTAAACATGTAGCTCTTTATAACCATGCTGAGGAAATGGTAATCCCAAAGGTTTTCATTGATCACTGGGATGTCTTTGAAGGACTCAGCATGATTTGTAATGCTGTGGAAGGTTTTCCAGTTGAACAGAAACTGAGACGAGTCTCGAGTTAATGGACAAGTTTTGTTACATGCTGAGTGTAGATGGAGATGCTGATGCTGCTGTGTAGGCTCAAGTATGAAATGAATAGTTAAAAACAGCTTAAGGTAACAGCAACAACTGAGCGCTTTAGAGATGTATTTCATAATTAAGCAGTATATAAATCTACGCTTTTTTACCTTTAAAGGGATGGAATAAATTTCGCCAACTGGTACCTCTGCTGACTCATAAGGACGTCTCTCTTTGTATGAGAGGAAGTTATACATACGTTGTGTGTGAAGTTGTATGTTACGTGGCAGTGAAACTTGGCCAGTGAGGAAAGAGAATGAGTTAGCATGTCAGCAGGTTTAGATGAGAATGATTAGGTGGATGTATCGTGTTGAAGTAACAGATAGGTTCACTTGTAATGAGTTCAGAGGGAGACTGATATAATTACAGTGGTGCAGCAAAATAGATTGAGAGGGTATGGGCATGTTTCAAGAAAGGATGAGAATCACTGGATAAAACAAGAAGCTCCTCTGTCGCCGAGAGACCCGTGCATCACTCTGTACCATTTGAGATGTTGATGAATTGCGCATACAGATCGCGTGTCAGTCTGAGGAGCACTTTCAGCAATTGCTATGTTTTATTCGGCTACTGGCATAGTTTTGGACATGCATCGTTCTAGTAAGCTCAAATACTGCACAGCAAGCATGCAATGCTCCGTGTCACATACATAAGTTAGCCGTGAATGTCATCAACAGACTTTCATACAACCAACCTGTATCAATCAGCAAACGACATTTGAAGTGCCTAGCTTGACCAATTCCAAATATAAGTCTGGGCCAAAATTTACAAAATGGGTCACGAGACCCTGACCACACCCATTAGGGGGTAGTTTGTCATCTCAAGGCTAACATTCGATATATTCTACCTGCATACAAAATATGGCAACTCTTGCATCATCTGTTCCAGAGATATGATTGCGGGTGTCATAATTAAAAGTGGGTCGTGAACATGACCCTGATCACGCCTCATGTTGGGGTGATTTGTCATCTGAAAGCTACGACTGGACTTGATATAGTCTACCTGTGTGCACAATTTGACGACTCTAGCTTTAGCCAGAAATATAATTTTGAGCCCCCAAAATTTAAAATGGGTCACGTAAGCCATGTCATGCCCCTTTTAACGGTGATTAGTGATCCGTATGCTGGGACTCTATATAGCCTCTCTGGGTACAAAATTGGATCACTCTAGCTTCAGCGGTTCCAGAGATTTGGTTGGTGCCCACCAAAATTTAAGTGGTTCACGTGACCTGACTATGCCCCTTTCGGAGATGGTTTACCATCCGCGGGCTAGCACTTGCTACAATCAACCTATCTGACAGCTGTCAAATTTGAAGTCTTTAACTCCACCCACAACGAAGATACGAAAAGTACACTGTAGTTACTATGTCCCTATCTTGCACCGTTTGTGAGATACAGTAAGATATTGGTGGAAAGTCGCCGATTTGAACCTACCCCACCTCAATTTGGTGCCCCTGTTGGGTGTAAACTTATTGCAATTTGGCGGAGGTCTTTGGTGTCAGCAAACTAGAGTCCCTGGGCTATCGTATGGCGTTGTTTGCATGATCCTAAGTTTAGCTTTCTTATTAGAACACAGACTTGCTACAGACAGATCGACAGACGGACGCATGATGACGGCAAGAACCGTGCTAGCATAGCGTCGCGTGGGTAAATATGCATGGCTTAGCAAGTGAAAGGTGTAGAGATTGGCCAAAGAAAACTTAGAGTAAGATTGCAAAAAGATTGTCAGAACCAACAGCTTCACGTGGAAGATGGTATGGACCACAGTAAATGAAAAAAAGTTAAATTAATGATATTCTATATGTATAATACCCAGAAAGGTAGGGAGTGAGTGAGTGAATGTTTTTGGATATCAGCTCACGTGGGTGATCTTGGATGACGAGCCATTAAACATGTTAAATAAGTAAGTAAGCAAGTCAAGAGTCTTATATAACGGTGCCAGACTCGCAAAAAGTGCCGGATGGTGTTCATGCAAGTAGGTGAGTTTTCAGTCGCTGCCTGAATGTGTGCAGTGAGTGACACATTACTGTCTCACAGTGCTGCTGGCAAACTGTTCCAAACTGCCAGTCCATTGTATGCAAAACTCTGCTGTGCAACGGATGTTTGAATATGTTGTTGTGGTTGTTATTATTATTTGTATTGCCTGACTTAGTAATAATAGTGTTTAACTGTTCTTAGCATAACAATTGTGGTATGCTTTCAAGACTTACATAACAGTTAATGAGATGCTGATGTAAACTGGTCACAGAAGAAAAGTTATGTTTGTTAATTGCTGTAAATAAGTGACATTTGCTTTATTAAAATAGCAGTTTATTTGTGGGAGTTGAAAAACTGGTGATAATCACTGACGTGTATAGGGATTTTACTCGTGATGTGGAAGACAATTCATTATGAATGGTATCTCTGCCATTAGTCTGATGTTTAACATTTACTGTGGAATGTGAATAGCAGTTACAGTAGTTCTACGATGATCGTTGTGCAAAGTATGCGTCTGTTTATGATGATGATGTTTATTTTTCACATTGTGTTTGCTGTTTATCTTCAACACTTTACTGCTTTTTACACCGACATTTTGAAACATATGTGAAAATACTGTTAAAGTTAGTGTTATATGTGTATCAGCAATTGTACAGTATGAACGTGAGAAAGTCAAGACAAAAACTGAAGATCGTGAACATTTATACAAATTAGTTGCTATGAAATACAAAGAATGTATGAAAGATATGACTGGCAGAGCTCCAGGTAAACACTAGGTCACTTTATTTTTCACTAAGACCAAAGTTTTGGACTTTAAGACCATTCTTTAATCTGAACAGCTAAGACGTTTTAGACTGAGCTCAGATTAACCTTGGTTTAAGACCAAAGTCTTAGACCAAACGTCCCTTCTGCCCGGCAAACATTCTACATTTCTCACTCAGTGACTTGACGTGCTCTCCTGTTATTGTTAGCAGCATTTGGTCGACAGCAGTCACAGGCAGTGATTATATACTGCCAGCTATAACGTAATGACTGGTGGCATATCTGATTACATGGCTTTAGAGTCATTTTCTCTAAGATTGAAATGTTAACCTAGTGTTTTTTGATTACCTGTCTGCATTATGATGATTGTTTTTTCTCAAACTATAGTAGTTTAAGCAGTAAACAAACTGACATAAAAAAATTTGTTGTTTTAACATTTTAACGTTTTCTTTTTATGAATTTTGTTCAGTGTTCATTGTGCGTACAGGAAATACGTGTTTGTTCTCTACTGATATGCTGCAGCCTGAGCGACCAAGCGGTTATCAGATTCCATTCAGTGAACGGTAAGTCAGTTCATGTTCAGCTCACTGACGTGCCAACTCGCTGACACAGAAAGTCAACTTGCCGATGAATCAACTCGCTGAATTGTTAACTGTGGAAGTCTGTTGACTCCTTGATGTGTTAAGTGTGTTTTAACGATCTTTTTAAATAAGTGCACAGCTTTGTAACAGCACCTAAGAGGAGCATTGCACACTAGATACTTAAACTGTGCTATGTAATACTGACACATACGTAACACAAGCAAAAATGCGAAAGCATGGTCATAACAATAATTTTGTACATGTCTTAACTACAGGTGCCTTTTTTGCCGAGTTGCCGAAATAAGTCACTTCCCACTTTCAGACGTCATCTAAAGACTTCTTATTTTCAGTCGACCCTTTCGGCTGCCTAACTTGCCTGGAATATCTTTGTCTACGCGCTTTGATTCTTCTGTCTAAAGACCTTGGCGCTATATAAGCCATTTACTTACTTACTTACTTACTTACTTACTTA
>Ga0066187_1000723_pt1 | contig 10755 bp, 7 predicted proteins | sample WorMetexBAHAMAS1_FD_58706 | JGI IMG/M metagenome (GOLD analysis project Ga0066187, IMG submission 58706) | Marine gutless worms symbiont microbial communities from Max Planck institute for Marine Microbiology, Germany - Inanidrilus exumae... | ecosystem: Host-associated > Annelida > Digestive...
AATTGGTGATCGCAGACTTCAAATTTGATGTACAGGTTAAATGTGCAAGTCACAGCCTACCGACGACAAACTGTCCTTGATCGCGTGGTCAGCTCATGTGAACCATTAAAAATGTTGGCGGCTCCAGTCATATCACTGGAATGGCTGAACATAAAGTCGTCAAATTTTTTATACAGGTAGGCTGTATCAATTCTAGCAACAGAATGACATATCACCCACAAAAGGGATGTGGTTATGGTCACGTCACTGTTTTAACATTTTGACGTTTCCCATGATGCAGTGCGTCGCATGGTTCATCAGTGACAGCTGAGCTACTTGTTTTGTTTATTTTTGTCGTTTGAGTGTTTCTGCAGCTGTGTGTGTCTGTGTGTACAAGGTGCAAGCATTGACGTGGAATGTCCGACATTCCACATGAAGTGTTTGCCATACCAGACTGTCGCTGAACGGCGTGAACGAGCACTGAGGACTAAGAAACAGAACTGAGCAGTGAGCACATACCTACAATGTATTGCGTGAATTGAGATTCACACCATAGTCATGTCAGCTGACTGTTTGCAACCAGCACAGCCCATTGCCATTGCACAGAAGGCTTTCAACACTGCTCCAGTGAGATGCAGCGGACTTGACAAATTACTCTGGTTGTACAAAAAATGGGCCAGTGGCCGCTGGCTCAAAGGTGCCACTATACCTGCACCTGTAACTTCAACAGATGCTGACCATGACAGTTGTTAATGGCATTGTATGCTTAATCGGTATGTGCACATATGGATTGAGCATACAGTGATAATTGACAACTTATTCAGGAACTGTTGTCCTGGCGTCAGTAAACAGTTATTTGGTCACTTTGTGTGACCTGAAAGTCTGCCGTTTGCTGTATTTGAGCCTAGAAGTCTCCGTTGTTGTATAAATGCACTGCAGCTTATTGCTAATAGTCGTGTCATGTTGAATTTAATTTGTTTCCTATTGTCTGCAACTTCTTTTGGTATGATTTAAGAACATAGTTCACTAATTACTTAATGTACAAGGACAGAGCATAGAGTTACTGGTACTGTGGATGTTACCATACAGGCGACATGTCACTGCTGAGGACACTTTCATCATACTGATGACAGGGAAAGTGCTCAGTCAGCAGTTTTCTGTTCTGCTTCTATGACAGTATTAAGCCTATGAGACTAGTTGGGTGTTCCATTGTCTGGGTACTCTATAAAAACCCAGACAAAGTATATAAAGCATGTTAGTTTTTTCTTTATGTATTCAAATCAGTTAAATACAGTACTGTCAGGTTATTAGGTGAAATTGGCGTTCTAGTGCAAAAATCTACAGTTTAGTACTTACAATGCATAAAACATTAGTGCTTGATTGGCTAACGTATATTCAAAATATTTTGCAGCCATCTTTCGTGGGCCCCTTCAACGCTGTAGACCCTAGGCATTTGCCTGCAATGCGTATGCCACAATCCAGTCATGAGTATTTTTCGACATAACAGATGTGTTAGAAAAAGTGTGGGCCAATTTATCTTCATAAGGAAATCAAGTTGGTGCAGTCATGGATCTGTGACTTTTGCTGTCAGTAAAAACATCATTCATACAACATCAAATGCAACTGTGTATGTTTAAAATGCAGCCATTTCGTGTAACAGTACTTGTCCTAACAATTCTTTGAAAAACTGAAAACACGAATCAAAAAGTACACATGCAACACAAAAACGTCAACAAGTGACACTAAACACACGTACATCTGACAGCAGCTTTTGACGTAATCACCAACACGACGAAATGCTCGCTAGAACATTACCAGTCGTACACACACAAACAAACCACTTCAGTCACCTTTCACCAGGTGAACCTACATTTACTGGTTGCCCTTTGATGGCAATTACTGAAATGCTGCAGTGCAGTTGGCTGTCCTTCCACATGAGTCACTGGACCTCTTAACTGATTGACTCCTGAAGACATTCTCCTGGAAATTGGCATCTGCTAACCAGTCACTGTTTGACTAGAATTTACCAACAACCAGACATGTCACAACTATGACGGTTGCAACGTAATAGCTGCCGAAGGGTGGGTCACAATGAGCAAACGGATCTCAGCCATTTCTGGGTCACAGATCACGGATAGTAGGTCAACTTTTGGGGGGCACATTGTAGATTGACATTAGCATTTTTGTTTATCGATGCGATATTTCGTTCCTGAGATATGCTGTGTCGAATGCGGAAGTCGCGAACAAGTGGTGAAAAAATTTGATGTTTTTCGCCCAAAATTTGTGGATGGGCCCCAAAAATTTTGGGGGGCATTTGTAAATTGACATCACTTCCGACCTACTGGCCAAGTTTGGTTAAGATGCCATGGCTGGTCTTTCATCTATGCTGACAAAATTAAAAAATCAGTGAACCCATGCTATACTCTTCCGCACCAAATTTCAGGTAGATTGGTAGATACGGTCGCCCACGTGGGGTGAAAAACCGTGTTTTTTTGATTAAATTTAATTTTCAAGTCTGGATGCTCCTGTACCCCCATTACCCAATTAGTGTTACATTTGGTAAGCAAGAGTAGATCTGCAGTCTATGCTTACATGCCAAATTTCATCAGAATCTGTATATTCTGTCGCCCGTGAAAGGGAAAATGATATACTGTATTTTCAACTTCATAATTCACTCAGCAGAAGAGACTAACCAAAACCACCTCTTAGTACCATAACCGAAATACTGGCATATGTGCTGTGTGCACTGGTAATAAAGTTGATAATGATACAATGATAAAGTATGCAACAATATACAGGGTTGGCAAGTTTCTGCTATCAGCGGTTTCAACCATGGTTCAAACTGTCCTGGCAGAAACTAGTTTTTGTCGGTTCTTACCAAAGCATACTAAGGGCAGCAAAGTAACAGACAAACTCATTCAAATGGGATACTGTTTAGACTAATGTAGGCGGATGTTACGCAGTAAAAACAACTTTGTGTTTCGACTCTTACGTTAAAGGACGTTAACTTTCATAGTCTTGTCTTAGCATCAAAGATGCACAGATTTCCGGCAGATGTGCATTTGAGCAATGGCTGTGTGACCTAAAATGCACAGGAACATTACAGGGTTTCCCTCATAGATACCAATGAAATCCTGTTATACTGAGAGAGAAGGTACTCATGGCTAGCAGAAACTGGTTTATGCCGACATAAACCCAACACTGGCTGTACAGTATAATAAAGAGAGGCGGTTCTAGCTATTAGGCCGGGTAGGCCGTGGCCTACCTACCCAAACTCGTCCCTGGCCTACCCAAACGGCGCGGGTCATCCCCATGATCCCCACGTACACCAATCCTGTTGTCCTACCGAAAAACTGGCTTGGCCTTTGACTGGCCTACCCAAATGAAAATTACCAGAACCGCCCCTGATAATAAAAGTCGTGTACAATGTCAATTATATGCTGCCATGTGGAGACATTAAACAGACAGCAACTGTTAAACTAAAGAGCAACACGAGACTAGCGTTGATAATACACAACATCAAAAACGTATGTCCACACAGCTGATATCACTAACTACAAAGACGAGAACTGTACAGAATGTATATGTGACACATGTTTACTGCTTAATGTAAATATCACTGATTACTGTCATTATAAAACATCTTGTGATGTAATCTGTTAGAATACATGTATGATTCTTCTGCCTGGAACCCTCATAATCGCTGTGATATAGAGAATTTAATCAGTTCAGCATGGGTTCACGAAGTAAATAGCTACACTTGATTCTTACACTGAGCTCTTTGCATGCCAAATTGTTGGAATTGTCGTTTAAAGTATGACTTGACAGTGATTTATCACACTCTACATGGATGGTCAGAGTGCATCAAAATTCGTTTTTACATTCAACTCCAGTACTCTTGGATGACAGACGAAACTCGTAAAGCAATATGGTCGTGTTAATAATCCGTTTCACAAACCACTATTGATCCATGGAACAGTTCTAATGAAGTTGTCTGTATGTCGTTTGTCTATGGTTTGGCTGTTTGTTTGATTAGGGTTTAACGACGCTTTTAACACAATCTGGGTCATATCGCGCCTTTAGACTGTGTATGGTTTTCAAAACACTCAAATGGATAGATCGTAGCCATTTTTGTTACATCATATAATGGTGTTAGTGGTTTATTGGTTGGGATGGTGCAAGGTGTTGCAGTTAGCTGACCAGCAGCATTTTAAGCACTTATTTTGTAACGTGCTATGCTGTTGTTAGCAGACTTCTGACTCTGAACTCTGCTGACAGTTCAGAAAAAAAATCGATTATAATATTCAATTTCTGGTAACTTAAAGATCATTTAAACATTAAATGATTTGTTTCTGTTAAACCATACTCCCATAGTCCATGAAAGTTTCCATTCGTGAGAGGTTTGGAAAACCTATCACATAACCTAGAGTAAACTGCCTCACAGAAGTTGACTGATGAAACAAGCATCTAGCAGTGTACAAAATCTGTGCACTACTGTGCAACATAGAGTATGAATACAACACAGCAGAACTACAACAACTATTAAGTCACTGACTAGTTCAGAGCAACAGTGATAGAACATACACTACATATTGCTGTATATTATACAGCAATGTTATGCACCATCTTGCCAAGTTACACCAGTAGTATAGGCTACAATGAACAGATGACAGTGAACAGAAGGTAGACGACTCAAATCATGTCACTATAAAAACAAAAGCAATAAAAAGCCAGGTCATCTATGAATAAACAGGCAAATTAATAGTGAATACAAACATTATATATAAATACTGCAGCAGAGCCAAGAAATCAAGATTTCTTGTCAACAGTGATGATGCTTTCACCAGATAGATTAATAACTCATGTTCAACTCATCCTCAGTCATTCTTCTAGTTATATTTAATGACAGACGAATAACAAATGTCCTGAGATTTTATGTTTGTTTTTTACATGCATAACAGAGGAAATATTAAAACTCTACCATTGGTTTGACAGTGTTATGTCAATGTCATAAAGGTCACCTGACCCATAAAAAATTCCAGCAATGTCCTGAATTTGCTGCATCTAGGGGACTATATCAAACCTGGGACAAACATATTGCAAAAGGTTCATTAAACGAAAGCCGACAGACCAGCAAAATACTACAACAAATGTGGAGACTTTTCCTCAAGTCGTTACTCAGTACATCTGAGAAGCAAACAAGTTATGAGACTAGTTCATCCTGAATGTCAGCAGAATTCATCTAGGATGGTGATTTGCCTTGCCACGGCAAAGAACTCATCATATTTACTGAGGAAGTCCCCTAAAATTGAGGTTTTGTTTGATCTGTGCCCCCTTGAGCAGAGAACAGGAGACATCTTATTTTTTTGTAAGATTTGTGGGCAAATTATACTGAAACTACTGATCATATTGCGTTTTGTTGAAATGGACTACCCTAAGCCAGTAGCTACATTACATTAGATGGGTCTGGGTTGTCGAGATAAAAATTTGCTTCCAATAACCTTACCCAAATATCTGGACTGCCATTTTCAGACCTCATCACATTCAGCAGGTGGCAATACCAATAGCAATAGCAATAATATGCTTATTCTTGTTGCAAATGTAGACCTAGTATAAGTAAAAAAAATTTGCTTCAAAACGCAGAACATTCTTGTATGTTCCAAGTAGGTGTGGGTTCTCTAAGCACCTACATGTTGAAAGACTCATTTAGGAAAACAGAACCAAGCTTGAACTAAAGCTCATAAATACAAGTTCACAGAGAAACGATCCACACTGTACACTGCTGAGTGAATATCGATGTAAATACTCGTTGAGTGAAGACATTATTGCACATGTCAACAACACAGTCGTTGTGATGTGTCATCAACCCTACTGCTCGACAGATTCAGTCTTGTTGACTGTTCGTCATCAAGGCTGTCACTTCTACCATACATACGTTTTAGCTCCTGACAACAAAAGCACACACAGCATGATGTCACAACTCACAATCACAACTTTACACACCTGAAACCAACGTTTCTCCAGTGTCATCCGCATTATTTCTGTTTACACATGTGGTTACTAAAATACAACATTTCTATAGCACTGTAAATTCTAGGGATGCAGAGGTGCTTCACAAAGCAACAAATTTATGAGAGGCTCGGGGAGTTCTTGTGACATCATGCATTGTACGTCTGTCTGTTACAGATTTGGTAAACCTTACCACAGGGAACAGTAAAGTAGATACTGAGGGTTATCCTCAAAATTGCAGGTTCTGCATTTTAAAATATTTCCTTCTGTGAGCATAGCTGAAACTACTGAATATATGTGAGTGATACTAACCATTCTGTAATGCTTGTTGAGCAGTCTAATGTGACAAATTTTGATAACCTTCAGAAGATCTCAAATATTTGAAAATTGTCACATTCTTGGGTGAATTAAGCACAAACTGAATGGAATTAGATCAGAGCTGCTGAGCGATTAATTTTTTTAATCGCATTGATAACAGGATTAAATATTTTAAATGCAGTTTTAACGCACATTTCCTTTGTGTTGTGTTACAGGTGTAGTGGGTAGAGATGTGTGCAGATGTGTCATGTCTGCAAGCTTTTCGCACGTCCGTGGATGCAGTATTACATGTAGCTGCGGAAGCGGACGGCCGGTCACTGACACGTCCTTCTAATGTCATCAATTGCAAGTAGTGTGCGTGCTTAATGAATGTTGATTTTCAGTTTCCATATTGCAAAAACTGCATGTCCAAATTTCACTAAATTTTGTGTGTTAGCTGTGGCGACGGCTCAGTCCTCCTCTGACGGCAATCCAGTTGTGTGAACGATGTCACGCTTTCACATAATGGAACAAATGGGCCAGAATCACAGAAGACACTACATTTCATTGATTTTGCAGGTGGTGCTACGAGGGGCAAAAATGCTGTCTACAATTGCAGGTTTGTTTGTCATAGAGGTGAAGGAACAAAATCAAGGGCAACCGGTAAAACAGGTAAACCCTGAAATTGCTATTAACATAGCATGTGTGTTCTTTATAAACCTACAGCAGTAATACTTGACAATTGCACATGATGCTGAAATGAAAATGACAACATCAGTGCTGCAAGTTAACTGTTGTGAAACATACTGCACTCTATCATCTGTTTGTGAATCTGCAGCAGTCAAATGTGAAAGTTTGTTAAACACAAGCATATAATGTGAACAAGCATGGAAACAAATAAAAGCAACAGAAGCAGAAACAATGCTTGTTTACCCGAGCAAGCTCAATGAATGTCTCTTCTATATTAATGTTTTCCTTGGCACTTGTCTCCATAGCTCGAAACACTTCACTTCTCTCAGCAAATCCCAAGACTTCCTCAAAAGGCACTTGACGCAAGCTTGCCAGATCACTTTTGTTGCCTTCATAGCATGCAGATCACATTATTTAGTAATGTGCAAATGCTACTTAAACAAGGAAAGCCTGTAATGAAAGCACTGCCAAATTAGCAACAATATACTACGACTAAATTTATACATCTCAGAAATCACAATGTGTGTTATACCACACAATTTTTCATGTCACATCTTTTAAGTAGTTTGAACATTCAATTCACCATATAAATATGTATGGCCAAAATCAATTGATCATGCTGCTTAATTAGCATAATGAGCAACTAATAGCACTCATGAAGTTCAAAACTCTGCACAGGTAACATCTAGAGAATGCCAATGAATTGTAGTTTCTTGTAGCACGGTGTACCTGTACCGCTTCTAAAGAACCGAGAAAACATCTACAAATGCTCAATACAGTAAATTAACAGTATTTCAGTAAAGGTAATTACTCAAAAACACTGAGTCACACCATAGGGTCCATGTAAAAAAATCTATGTTTCTTACTCATCAGTTTCTTATTCTGATCAACTTGATTTATCAGTTGTTTCGTACATAATAATAGATATACAGAATTTAAACTTAACTGACATTACTGTTGCATTTTCTAACACAAAACAGAAAAATTACAGCTACAATAATCAAAACACATATAAATAACATAAATGCATATCATCCACTAACCTATAATGATCTGTATAACATTTGGAGCAGCATATCGTCGCACATCTTCCAGCCAGCGTGTGCAGTTTTCAAATGTTGCATGACGCGTGATGTCGTATGCAACAATTACACCATTTGCACTCCGGTAGTAACTCTGTGTTATTGTGCGGAATCGTTCCTGTCCTGCTGTGTCCCAGATCTGCAGCTGAATCGACACATATGTGTAATCATAAGTCACTTTAAGCATATATCATCACTTGCCAATTTCTTAAACTGCTTAAAACAGAAGATACAATATGTTAATGTCTATTAACAGAAATCATGTTTTTTGACATTTGCTAGATTAATCATGTTTTAAGACATTTGCAGTCTGTGCAGACTGTAAATAACCTCAGGATTCACTACATTGCAGTTCACATGGACTGCAATGTAGTGCATCCTGAGGCTATTTGCAGTCCATGTCTAGTCTTTATACGTACTCTACTGTTTCTTTCCTTCTGCTATGTAGCCCCTTCTTCTTATAGGCTATACACCCCACAAAAAACCTCTTTTAATGATAAAGTATGAACTATCGACTTCTTGTCGCTGGTGTTTTGTGAGCTGAGTACAGCTACTTCAGCAAATGGGTAGTGCAACTGCTTGGTAGTGCAAAAAAAATTCCCAAACGAACCCTGCTACACACCTCTGCAAAAAATTCCTTTCATAAATATGGCAAAAACATTTTTATGGGTGTCAACAAAGTGCGCGTAAAAATATCACGGTTACTGTGTCAGTTAGGGTTAGTGTTACGGTTAGGCCCATTAGGGTCAGTTTAGTTTGACTTCTTAGCGGTAATAATTTAGTTGCGTTATGTATCACCATCTGGTGAATGAAATAGAAAATCGCCGCGCATACTGCAAACAGCTTAAGAATGCACTACATTGCAGTCTGAACGGACTGCAAACAACACTAACCATTTGCTAGTGACAGCATGCCAACTTTCTGTATAATTAGAATAATCATCTGCTGCATGATGTTTATAGTCCCAATGCATTTGTTGCAGAATTGCGGAATAATTATCAGGTGTAACCTTCTGTTCATTCATATACCGTATTGAACTGAACTTATCTGACTTGTGTGAATCATACAGAACCGAAATCATTGGCTGACTTAAACATTATTACAACGAACAAGCCAAGTGTACTGGTACCTTGACACGTTTCCCATCTATGACAACAGTTCTCATGGTGAAGTCTACGCCGATCGTACTGCTATGTCGTTCAACGAATGCACTGCCCATAAACCTTTGAACAACGCACGTTTTGCCAACACCAGCGTCACCGATCAGAACCAGTTTGAATAAGTAATCAAATGCTTCTTCCTGCGAGTCCGACCTGTACGCCATCAGTTCTTCGAAGATGTATTCCGTACACAGAACATTTGTATAATAAAAATGGAGCTGAAAATTAATACTGCACTTCTAAATGCACCTTATTGCATTTCGATAGCATTTAAGTTGTTTGTTTACAAAACAAAGAAGCCGGAAATAGTATGCGATGATATATTGCAAGTAAGTAATCAGAATAACAGCAAAAAAACTTAATGCTGCATAACTAGTAATAATAGACAGTCTGGTAGTCAAGACCAGCAGTGCCAAAACCAAGACCAGCTTCTTCAAGACCAAAACCGGCAAACGAAACAAAACAAATACACATTGCTCACAATAGCAGTCAAAAATTTCATGAACGTTGTAAAACAACCGTCACAAGTCTGTTTAATATAGAGTTCACAATCGGTATTAAATTCAGTTAAGTTTACAAAAGTTGCAGTCTTTCTTTTCTTATTAACTTGTGCAAAAAGGATTATAATTTTGCGACGCATACATGCTAATACATTATTGAGACTTCGAGACCGAGACCGCAAAATTCTGGTCTCGAGACCAAGATCGCGGTCTCAAGGACTACATATCTGGTAATAAATGCTGTGTTCAAAGTTTCATTGAGTAAGCAAATGTTAAACGTGAATGGCTGAAGGTTTGCTGTTGATATCATATGGACGTTTTAAGAAAAATTGAAATATAAAAACGATACGCACCGAGCCACCGAGGTCATCAATGGGTGAGAAGGAAGGAGCGACCATGCAGCGCCATAAGATTATAGAAATTCTTTAGAGCTCGCATATTTTGGTGCACTTTGCAGTTTATAGGATCATAATATAATGTCTTAAGTCATTTCTGTGAACAAGCTCATAATCCGTACTGGGTTAAAGTTAAACTTGATTAACGTGGACCTATATTACCATTAGTGGGTTCCTGCACTAAGACCGAGCCTTTAGATGTCAACAGTCATCACAGAGGTCATGCCAGTCACTGACTGTGACTGTCAAATTCAAGGAGTCTTTGAGGTGAAGTTGCAAGTTCTTAGAGGCTAGTCTCATATCAAGCCCCAGTTTTCCAAGAGTCTCGATAGTCATTAACTAGTACAAAACATAGAAAAAGCATAGTATTTGAAGATATTATGGATATCCGTCGCTGCAGTGATTGGCGATGTGAAGTAAATCCCGTCAGTCACGTTTGTTGCTATTAGCCCTGTTGATATCATATCACTGTCACTTATCTCATTTTTCCCAAACGGTTAATTTAGATACACATTTCTAAGAATCAAGCCAACGTTATTGTAATTTTTTGTCTGACTACGTTGGTGAATTATTGCACACAAATCAGACAAGAACTCATCAGGAGATGAGATAGCAAACGTGAACTTTTTACGACGATATGGCA